>ERZ859817.917-NODE-917-length-14101-cov-1.671864_pt1 | contig 14101 bp, 14 predicted proteins | sample MGYA00509986_ERZ859817 | MGnify/ENA primary metagenome ERZ859817 (study PRJEB30046, sample SAMN00715155) | human gut metagenome | study: EMG produced TPA metagenomics assembly of the A metagenome-wide association study of gut microbiota in type 2...
CCAGATTTTTCACTTCTTCCGCTACAACCGCAAAACCTTTGCCGTGCGCTCCGGCTCTTGCCGCTTCAACCGTTGCATTCAATGCTAAAATGTTGGTCTGGAATGCAATGTCATCAATCACTTTAATAACCTTTGAAATGTTGTGGGAAGATGTATTGATGTCGTTCATGGCTTCAATCATATTGTGCATCTCTCATTGCCGTTCTTTGCTTCCTCGCCAACTTCATGAATCAGCTTATTGCCTGTTGTTGCCTGTGTCGCATTTTCATTGGTTTCCTTTGCAATATCATTCATGGACGCTGTAATCTGCTCAATCGCACTTGCCTGCTGTGTTGATCCCTGTGCAAGTGCCTGGCTTGCGCCTGCCACCTGTTCGGCACCTGCGGAAAGCTGAAAGCTGGATTCTTTAATGCCTGTTAATACATTATTATTATTTTCAACCAGTTCCTTTAAGGCCCGCCCCAGTTCATCTTCTACTGAATGCGGAAGCACTTCTACCGTTAAATCCCCGTTGGCAATTTTTTGTGCAAGCATTGCATTTTCTTTGGTATTTTTAATAATCTTTGCATACACATCTAGCACTTCGCCGATTTCATCATTGTAATATTTTTTCAGTTCAACATCGACTTTACCGGCTGCAAGCTCTGCTGATGACTTTTTTAACTCTTCAAGCGGCTTCCTGATACAGCCGATTACCGTTGAAACGGAAAAATACAGCCGATAACAATCATCACATCCAGCAGAATCAGGCAGATCATTCCCACTCCGTGATACTGCTGTCCCGTGCAATCTGAAGCTTTCCCGTTGTCAATCCAAAACAGATACCTGTTAATACCATCAATTCAATCATGGCCACTACATAACTTGTTTTAATTTTTGATAAAATTGTTCTGTCTTTTCTGTTCATATCCATACCTCCTGCCTTTGGCTATTGTTCTTCATTCTGTTCCGTCATTTCTTCAAATGCCGCAATATCTTCATCTTTAATCAGTTTCTCAGGGTCTAAAAGCAGCTTTACAGAATTCCCCGTTTTTCCCAGTCCATATACATATTTATTTTTCGTGCTGCCTGTTGATATGGTTGGCGGCGGTTCAATATCCGATTCGTCGATTTGTTCCACCCCTGCAATTGTTTCTACAATCAGCCCCACAACTGTTGATTTTACATTAATAATGATAATGCAGGTTCTGTCTGTGTACTGAAACGGTTCCTGATTAAAACGAATCCGTACATCAATCACCGGAATAATTTTTCCGCGAAGATTAATCAGTCCTTTAATATACGGCTCTACCTCCGGAATTGCCGTAATACTCTGCATACCGATAATTTCATTAATATACCGGATTTCAATACCAAAATATTCATGTCCCGATTTGAATGTCATATATTTGCCTTTTTGAGTATCTTCTTCCTCCGGATTGTCTTCTTTGATGATTTCTTCTGCCATTGTTATGTCCTCCTTTCTGCGCATCTTATATAAGCAATCCACCCACATCAATAATCAATGCAATACTGCCGTCACCAAGCTGTGTACAACCTGATAACCCCGGTACTTTTCTGATATACGATGGGATTGGTTTTACTACAATTTCCTGTCCGCCAATCAGATGATCTACGAAAACGCACATTTTTTTATCTTCGTGTTCGACCAGAATCATAATACCGTCACTGACATCTTCTTTGGCGTGTTCCAGATGATATTTGCGGCTTAACCGCACAACCGGGAAACACTCCCCTCGGATCATCACATATTCTTCTCCACCCGGCTCATAGACCATATCACTTTCTTTAACATTTAAAAATTCTTTAATTGATCCGGATTCAATAACAAAAATAGATTCCCCGACCCGCATGACAATCCCTTCGATAATTGCCAGTGTCAGCGGGATTTTTAAGGTCATGGTTGTACCCTTACCCAGTTCACTGTCAATATCCAGCTGTCCACCGACTGACTGGATATTTTTCACAACAACGTCCATGCCGACACCTCTGCCAGATAACTCTGTAACCTTTTCTTTCGTTGAAAATCCCGGATATGTAACAAACTGATAAATCTCCTTTCGCGTATAATCGCTCTGCGTTTTTTCCGGCGGGATCAGCCCGCTCTTTTTTGCTTTTGCAAACAGCTTGTCCGGGTCCATGCCCTTGCCGTCATCGGATACCGAAAGAAAAACTTTTCCGCCTTCATTTTTGGCTTCCAGCGTAATGACACCTTTTTCCGGCTTTCCTGCTGCCGCCCGTTCTTCCTTTTCCTCAATACCGTGGTCTACAGAATTCCGGATCATATGCATCAGCGGATCCGAAATATGTTCAATAATATTTTTATCTACTTCCGTTGTTTCACCAATCATCTTTAATTCAATGTTTTTGCCGACCTTACGGGACGCATCAAATACAATCCTGTTCATTTTCTGGAATGTATTGGTAAGCGGCATCATCCGCATGGACATAATGACGTCCTGTAATTCCGAGGTGAACTTTGTCAGCTGTGCCGCTGCCTTGTTAAAGTTATTCAGGCTTAATCCCGGCACTTTTAAATCAGGATTTTGTAAAACAACCGACTCTGCAATGACAATCTCACCGATTAAATCCATGAGCATATCCATTTTTGCCACATTTACACTGATAAATGTCTGCGCCGCCGGTTTTTCCTTCCGGGTTTTTGCCAGCTGTTTTGGCTTTCCCGGTTCTTTGGTCTTAATAACATAATCGCCGGGCTTTGGTTCTTCGCTTTTTTTTGCTTCCTGTTCCTTCTGCACCCGTGCTTCAATGGTTTCCACATCGGAATCCAGGTCGATAACCTTTCCGTTATTGACAATCACCGGCGCTTCAAAGCCTTTAATGTATTCATCCGGCGTACACTCTGTAATGTCAATTTTTTCAACACCCGACCCGTCAATCAGCTTTTCAATTTCCTCCTTACTGCTCTGGGTCTGCAGCATCATCTGGAAACCGTCTGCTAAAATCACATCTGCCGAAGCTTCATTCGTAACAATGTCCTCCGGCTTATATAAAATATCCTCCGCAATTTCTTTTAACGAATACACTGCCGTGTACGCCCTCAGATTGCTCATCTGCGTATCCGCACGGTAGAAAATGTGAATCCTGTAAAACTTACTGTTTTCTGTTGCTACCGGTGCAATATAAAACTGCTTTGGCGGCTCCTGCACATTTGCCGGCGGCAGTTCTTTACCATCCTCCGTTGCTTCATTTTTAATTTTTTTCAAAAAGACATCCAGTTCATCAATCAGTTCTTTGGCATCACCGTCCGGGTCACCCCCGTCCCTGATTTTATCAAATTCTGCCGATATAAAATCCGACACCTGAAAAATGTGTTCTACCAGCTCCATGTGCGGAACGTTGTCCGGCTTGGATTCCCTGATAAAATAAAACACATCTTCCAGTTTATGCGCAAGCTTCATAATGTCATCAAACATCATAATCCCTGACGAACCTTTAATGGTGTGCATGACTCTGAAAAACTCATTGATATCTGCTTCATCAAAGCTGTCCGCGTCCTTTTTTTCAAGGGTTGTCGCTTCCAGCTGTTCAAGCAGCTGTCCGTTTTCATACAGATACATATCCAGCATGCCGTCTGCACTAAAATCTTCTGCCATTTCTTCTCCTCCTGTGATATTATATCAGTTTCAATTTCTTTAACACATTTTTTAATTTATCCAGATCAACCGGCTTCGCACAATAAACCGTGCAGCCCATTTCAAAGGCTTTTCTTACATTTTTTTGTTCATTTAGTGCCGTCATCATAATAATCTTTACGCGGTCATCGCCTTCGATACCACGCTGTTTTTCCATATTCCGGATAGTATTTAAGACCTGATATCCATCCATGACCGGCATCATGACATCTAAGCAGATTAAGTCATACGGCTGTTCATCTTCCAGCGCCATCATATACGCTTCAACCGCTTCCATGCCATCTACCGTGCCGTCACAGTCCCCATATGCCGACATAAAATTCATCATAAACTTTCTGCTTGCAAAATCATCCTCAACAATTAAAATTCTCATTTTTGCACCCTCTTTTCCATCTATATTTTATCTGACTGTTTCCAGACAATCATACGTTTTTTGTGCAATCTGCGTTAATTCTGCCTGCTGCTGTACTGCTCCAATATCATATGCCGCTTTTGGCATGCCATATACATACAGCTGGCTTCGTTCTGCCCGATTGTTCTTGCTCCTGCCCTTCTCATCTCAAGCAATCCCTTTGCGCCGTCATTTCCCATTCCTGTAAGGATAATGCCAACCGCCCCCGCTCCTGCTGCTTTTGCTACCGACTCAAAGAGGACATCTACTGACGGACAGTGTCCGTTGACTTTCGGTCCGCTTCTGCATTCCACCTGATATTCACCGTTGACTTTTAACAGCCGCATATGGGCATCTCCGGGGGCAATTAACACCTGTCCCGGCACAACCCTGTCCCCGGTTTTTGCTTCCCGTACCACCACGCGGCACTGGTTATTTAACCGCTCCGCATACATTTTGGTAAATCCCGGCGGCATATGCTGCACAATAACCGTTCCCGGTATATCCTGATGAAAACGCCTGACCACCTCATAAATGGCTTCCGTCCCGCCCGTTGATGCACCGATTGCAACAACCGTTCCGGCTCCTGTGCCATACCCATTCTGCCTGAAACTGTAGCTTCCTACCCGTTTTAGTTTTCCAACCTGTACCGTAGATGCAATTTTTATCTTTGTAATCAGTTCTCCCCTGATAAATTCTGCAATCTGCTCCGCTGTCATTCCTGACGGCTTATTGACAAATCCCACAGCACCTGCCGACATCGCATCAAATACCCTGTCGCTTAATGCGCTGATTACCACGGTCGGCAGCGGATACTGCGGCATCAGTTTCCTTAAAAATTCAATGCCGTCCATTCGCGGCAGTTCAATGTCCAGCGTCATCACATCCGGTTCGTATTTTAAAATGGCATCTCTTGCTTCATAAGGGTCTGAGGCCTGTGCCACAACCTCTAACATTGGGTCTGTTATAAGATTCCGGACTAAAATCTGCCGGAACATCAGGGAGTCCTCTACAATCAGAACTTTTATTTTTTTCATCGTTTTGTATTTCCTCCCTATATTTATTCTTTCCTGAATATTGACGGTCGGACATAAACAAGCGGCACTGCGCTTCTGTCGATATTCTCTGTACTGCCAATAATCAGATAACCGCCCGGCTCTAAAAATTCATAAAGTCGCTGAACCAGTTTTCTCTTGGTCGTTTCGTCAAAATAAATCATGACATTTCTCAAAAAAATCACATGCATTTTTTTCTTAAACGGCAGTGGATTCATCAGATTAAACTGTCTGAAAACCACCTGCTGGCGCAGTTCTTTTTTCACCTGATACATTCCATCGGGCAGCGGCACAAAATAACTGTTCCTCCACCAGACAGGCAGTGTATTAATCTGCTCTGCACTATAAATACCGTTCACCGCGCTGTCCAGTACTTTTCTTGAAATATCCGTTGCCAGCACGGAAGTTTCCCATGCATTATACTCCGGTCCCAAAAAATCTTTGAGTATCATGGCAATCGTATATGGTTCCTGTCCTGACGATGCCGCCGCAGACCATATCCGTAAATCCATTCCAGTCTTTTCCCGTTCTTTTAATTCCGGCAGAATCACATTTTTAAAAAACTCAAAATGTTCAGGCTCCCGCATAAAATATGTGTGATTTGTCGTAAGGATATTTATCAGATTCTGGGCTTCCTGCCCGGTGTAATCTGCTTCCACCCGATCCATATATTCCGTATAACTTTTAAATCCGTTTGCCGCCAGATAATTGGAAAGCCGTCCCTCTACCATGACTTTTTTGTGGTATAAATTAATCCCGTAACGCACCGCCGTATATTTTACAATGCGTGAAAATTCTTCATCTGTCATCGCTTTTCCCCGCTACTTTCTCAGCTGCTTCTCAATCTTTAAAAATACCTCCAGAATATATGGGTCGAACCGGCTTTTACTTCCCTGTTTCATATAAGCTAACGACTCCTCTTTGGTGTACGCACTCCTGTAACACCGGTCTGACAAAATACTGTCATAAACATCCACGATTTTTACAATCCGCGCACTCAGCGGAATATCACTGCCCTTTAAACCGTCAGGATATCCGCTTCCGTCCCAGTCCTCATGATGGGACCGCACCACATCACATGCCACCTTGACAAATGTATTATCCTCTACATCCGGATATGCCGCCCGTATTAATTCATCCCCGTTATCCGTATGGTGCTTCATAATCTCCCACTCTGTTTCCGTAAGCTTTGTGGGCTTATCAAGAATTTCTTTCGGAACGGTCAGTTTTCCGATATCATGTACCGCACCGGCAAGCTCCACTGCTTCAATATAAGTTTTAGAAATCTGGTTTTCATACTTTTCCGTAAAATTTAATGCCTGTGCCAGCAGTCTTGCATTATATGCCACATTTTCCAGATGTTTTGTCATACCGGTTGCATTACTGCCTTCCGTAATCTTTGCCAGTGCCTTTAACAGTCTTTTTTGTTCTTCATCATATTTTTTTGCCTGTTCACTAACAATAATGCTCAGTCTGCGGTTACTGTCTTCAAGTTCCTGCTTCATCTGATACATTTTTAAATGTGTATTAACCCGCATTGCCACTTCGCCATAGTCAAACGGTTTACTGATAAAATCAACCGCCCCCACCTGAAAGCCCTTCATTTTATCATCAAGCTCGCTGGCTGCCGATACAAAGATGACAGGAATATCCTTTGTATCCGGATTTTCTTTTAATAATTCGCAAAACTGGTAACCGCTCATATCCGGCATCATAATATCCAGCAAGATCAGCTGCGGAAGTTCTTTCTGCATCTGACTGACCGCCTCTTTTACGCCTGTTGCAGTCAGCCCCTGATATCCCATTTTTTCAACCATCTTTTTTAATAATCTTGCATTGACTTCCACATCATCAACAATCAAAATTACCGGTATTTGTTTATCATTCTGCTTCATACACCTTCTGCCCCCGGTTCTTTTAGTTTTAAAATTGTACGGATTTCTTCCGAATATCCGATTGCCTGCTTATAATCTTCTTTCCGGACTGCCATCAGCAGACGAAATGTCCTGCTCTTTAATGTCTGCTCCCCGGATTCTGCACAAAGCGTTTTAATATTTTCCGCAAACCCTTCTGCCTTTTCCCAGTTTTCCATCTCGATGCACAAAACCAGTTTTTCCATATTGATGGCAAGTTCCCGCCTGTTAGCTGCGCTTCCATACATATAAACCTGTTCCATCCGGCTCTTTGCCTGCGTTCCCAGCAGATGATTCTTCAAGTTAGAAATATCAAACTCAATATTCTGTTCCTTTTCCTGCTTCACCGCCTGTACAGGTACTTTGACCTTAATTGCACAGCTGAATGTACTGCCCCTGCCCGGTTCACTTTCTACTTCAATATGTCCGTGCATCTGCTCTGCCAGCTGTTTAGTGACATACAGTCCCAGACCCGTTCCGCCGTATCTTCTCGTAATCGAATCATCCGCCTGCGAAAAACTCTGAAACAGCTTCTGCCTGCCCTGCGCATCAATACCGATTCCGGTATCGGTTACAAAAAAAGTCAGTTCAACAACATCTTCACGCTGATGTGTTTTATAAACCTCCAGTGTCACCGCCCCCATTGAAGTAAACTTCAATGCGTTGGACAGCAGATTGTTCATAATCTGTGTAATTCTTAATTCGTCCCCGATAACCGTCTGCGGCACGTCTTCTGCTACAAACGCATGAAAATGCAGCCCTTTCTGATTTGCCACTGGCCGGTTGGTATCCATCGCCTGATTGACACAGCTTTTGAATTCAAACGGTTTTTCACAGATTTCAAATTTGCCTGCCTCCATTTTTGAAAAATCCAGCAGATTATTAATAATTTTCTCCATATTGTTACAGCATTGGATAATGATACCCAGTGTGGATTTCTTAGATGGCTCTGTTTCCAGATCCAGCAGATTTTTTACATGACCTTTAATTCCATTGACCGGCGTACGCAGTTCATGGGTAATATTTGCCACAAAACTGTCACGTGCCTTTAAATTCTGCTCCATCTCCTGCTCAACTTTTTTTAATTCACGGATTGCATCTTCTTCATCCTGAATATTCAGCCCTGCTACGGCATTAATCTGTCCGACATCTTCAAAAAACAATTTTGAAAAACGTATCATCACCGGAAAACACGTATTATTCTTACGATATGCCACAGTCTTGATTAACTGTCCCTGTACTGAATTTACATATTCATCATAATTGCAGTTTCCCCTGATTAACGTTGGAAAAATATCTTCAACAGAAATCTTTTTCTTTCCCTGCCGGTAATCCAGTTCCTCTCTTGCAATACCATTCAAAAATGTCACGGTCCCCTGCCCGTCAAATGCAATAATCATCCCCAGATTGTTTTCAAGCAGGGAACGCATTGCCATTGCATCTCCCATAGCGCTGTCCTTCCCTAAAGCCTCATACTTTTCCCCAAAAGTAAAATAAATTTCTAAACACAAGCACAAAAAAGCTAAATTTAATATACAATATTTATTTTTATTTATCAATATCTAATTACTTATGTTTTAATACTATTTTATTTATAAATTTGATTCTACGGTACTTTTGTGCTAAACTAATGCTATTATATTGAGGAGGTTCATTTGAACAATTATGAAAATCGCAGTTGTCGGTGCCGGATATGTGGGGTTGTCAAACGCCATTTTACTTGCCCAGCACCATGAAGTCTATTTAATAGATATTATCCAGGATAAAATTGACAAAATTAATCAGCGGATTTCTCCTTTTGCAGATAAAGAAATCGAAGAATATCTTTCCGGTCACCCGTTGCAGTTGACTGCAATAACGGACGGATGTTCTGTCTATAAAGCTGTGGATTATGTCATTATCTCCACACCCACAAACTATGACTCAAAAAAAGATTATTTTGACACCAGTTCCGTAGAACGGGTTGTATCGGATGTGCTATCCTGCGGCTCTAACGCCGCAATTGTCATCAAATCAACGGTTCCTGTCGGATACACCCGTGAGTTAATTGCCAAAATCGGATATGAAAAAATCTTATTTTCACCGGAATTTTTACGGGAAGGCAGAGCATTATACGACAATCTCTATCCAAGCCGGATTATCGTAGGCTGCGACAGTGAACAGCCGGATTTATTAAACTGTGCCAAAAAATTTGCCGGACTGTTAAGCGAAGGTGCAATTAAAACCGACATTCCGGTGCTTTTTACAAAAACAACTGAGGCAGAATCAATTAAATTATTCGCCAATACCTATCTCGCACTCCGCATTTCTTTCTTTAACGAATTGGATACCTTTGCAGATGTGCGCGGATTAAATTCCAAACAGATTATTGAAGGTATCGGACTGGACCCGCGAATCGGCACACATTACAACAATCCATCCTTTGGATACGGCGGCTACTGTCTGCCAAAGGACACCAAACAGCTGCTTGCCAACTACAAAAACGTGCCAAACAACATTATGTCGGCGATAGTTGCCGCCAACAGTACGCGGAAGGATTTTATTGCAGAGCGCATTTTAGATATGAATCCAAATGTTGTCGGACTGTTCCGCCTTGCAATGAAAACCCATTCAGACAACTACCGTCAAAGCTCCATCCTCGGTATTATGGAACGTATCAAGGCGCAGGGAGTGGAAGTTATTATCTACGAACCATCCATTGATACAGATAAGTTCTGTAATTCTAAAGTGATAAAAAATCTGGATGAATTTAAGAAAGCTTCTGACGTCATCGTCACGAACCGCTACGATTCTGTTTTAGACGATGTAAAAGATAAAGTCTATACAAGAGATATTTATCTGCGCGATTAAGAGCGAAAAAAATGAAGTATTTTTTGTCCCGTGTTACTTGACGACAAAAAATACTTCATTTTTTCATTACCGCAGTCGCATCTCCAGTGTCAGCTTATTTTCATGCACTACTGCCTCTGCCAGACTGCCACAGATAACCGGCATGGAAGGCGGGAGGTGTCCGATACTTACGTCCATAATGACCGGCACGTGATATTCCCTTACAATGCCCATCACCGCTTCGTACTGGTCTAAGCCCATCATTTCCTGTCCAAACTGCAACGGACGTCCTATCAGAAATCCCTTGGTATTCTCAAACCAGCCTGCCTGCTTCATATGCCACATGGCACGGCGGATACTCATCACATTCAAATCACAGCTTTCCAGAAACCATAAAATGCCGTCATCACGGTATTTTTTCTGAAACTCTGCCACCTTATCAAACGATGTCCCTGTAAGATTTACAAGGCAGTCCATACAGCCGCCAAGCAGCCTGCCCGATACCCGTGTCTGTGTTGTTACCGTACCGTCCTCACTGTATACCCTCAGTACGGACTTTTCCGTGGCATGATACGGTGCTGTTGGATTTTCTTCGGATTTTAAAGATTCTTTTTCCCATAAATCATAATCCGTTATTGTAATCTTTCTTTCAGGCATTTTTTTCTGTCCATCAGCTGCACTTTCACGTTCTGTTCCGCTGTTACCTGCCGTTTCTTCCAATGTACCCGTCAGTACCCCGAAAGCATCCTGCACTGCCCTGTGCCACGGCTTCATGCCGAATGCACCCGCACATGGCGCATAAAGGGATGCTGTATCTGCCATTATCGTCTGCAAAAAAGTGAAATTCGTATTGTCCGAATAGCCCGCAAACCACTTCGGCGGTGCTTTTTTTATCGCTTCCCAGTCGATATACGGCAGGATCTCGCACATCAGTTCACCGCCGCCACAAGATAACAGAATATTATTTTCGGGGTTTTCATACATCTGCTGTAATTCTGCCGCACATTTTTGTGGTGTATTACTGATACCGATCCCCTCTGCCGCGTAGCAGTTGGGTCCAAGCATCGTCTGATAGCCCATTTCATGAAATGCAGCCAGTGCGCTTTCAAATGCACTTTTATACGGTTCAGTGGCACACCCGAAGGACGGCGCCACAAATCCGATTGTTCCGTTTTTCTTTAAATATGCTGGATATCTCATTCTATCTGATCCACTCTTTCTCAATCCGTCCACTCACCAATTTTCGCCGTGTATGTCCAGGAAAGCCTTGCTTTCCTGGACTGTCGGGCGTTCGCCCTATCAGCAGAAACCATCAAAAAGAGCTTTGTGCTAGCACAGCTCTTTTTTCTGCTTTCAGCTGGCACGGCTCATTGCTTGCGCACATTATTTCATAAACCCGTTAATAATCTGTTCCTCTGCCTGCGCTTCCGTTAATCCGAGTGTCATCAGCTTGATTAACTGATCACCGGCAATTTTTCCGATTGCTGCTTCGTGTACCAGACTTGCATCCAGATTGTTGGCTTCCAATGACGGAACTGCCTTGACATGACCATTATCCATCAGAATCGCATCACATTCTGTATGACCATAGCATTGATTATTTCCGCAGATATTTGAATTGAACACCTGCTTGGATTCACCCTTGGCAACAGAACGTGAAATCACATTGGCACTGGAGTCTACACCGTTTAACTCTACCGTAAAATTCGTTTCTGCCGTCTGGCGTCCGTGTGTCATAATCTTTTCCTTGATAACAAGCGTTGCACCGTCTGCCAGGTCTGCCTTTGTATCGCGCACCGTGGAATCCACACCCTTAATCTGGGTCGTTTCCATTTCCATATAGCCGCCGTCTTCAATATGCACAATCGTCGTCGGATTTAGAATACGCTCACCTGCACCATCCCCTTCGCCGTAGTGCTTTTCAATATATTTTACCTTTGCATTTTTACCGATATAAAATGTATGGATTCCGTCATGTTCCGATGTATCTACACCGCAGTTATGAATGCCACAGCCTGCAACAATGGTTACATCTGCACCCTCTCCAATATAAAAATCATTGTACACCATATCCTTTAAGCCGCTTTCACTTAAAATAACCGGAATATGCACACTTTCATTTTTTGTACCCGGTTTGATAATAATATCAATGCCCGGTTCGTCCTTTTTGGTTACAATATCAATATTGGCTGTTGTATTTCTGCCTTCTAACTGTCCGTTTGAGCGGATATTATATGCGCCTTCCGGCACTTCATGAATGTCCGCAATCTTTTCGAGCAGACTTTTTTGTATCTCGTCCATTCCTACCTCCTATACCAGCTTATTCATCAGTGTTTCACAGGCTTCGGATGAAGCTAAAAGCTTCGGCAGCACTTCCTGTTTCGTTCCCTGTGCCGCCACCTGTCCATCAGATATCACAATAATTTTATCTGCAATATTTAAAATGCGTTCCTGATGGGAAATAATCAGGATTGAACCGTTAATTTTCTCGTGCATACCTTCAAATACTTTAATCAGGTTGTTAAAACTCCAAAGGTCAATCCCCGCTTCCGGTTCATCAAATAATGACAGCTTCGTTCCCCGGGCAATAATCATCGCAATTTCAATTCTTTTTAATTCGCCTCCGGATAATGATGCGTTCACTTCGCGGTTGATATAATCCTTCGCACACAATCCGACTTCTGATAAATATGAACAGGCCTCTGCTACAGAAATCTTTTCACCTTTTGCAAGCGTAATTAAATCCCGTACGGTCAGTCCCTTAAAACGGACCGGCTGCTGAAATGCAAAACTAATTCCTTTATTAGCACGCTCCGTAACGGATAAATCTGTAATATCTTCACCATCCAGTAAAATCTTACCGCTTGTCGGCTTATTAATGCCTGCAATAATTTTGGCAAGTGTAGACTTTCCTCCGCCGTTTGGACCTGTAATTGCTACAAAACGGTCATCTATCTTTAAGCTGATATTCTTTAAAATCTCTTTTCTTGTATTTCCTTCTTCAACAGCATATCCGATATTTTGTAATTCTAACATGTTTCTCCTCATTTCCTGCTTTACATACAATATTTTTTCATAATATTGACAGCATTATTTTCTATCAGTATTTCACAATGTTCCATGATATATGCCGCTGTTTCCTTTTTCGATGAAACATATCCGCCATATTCCGTTAATAAATCGCAGATATACTGATATTTTTCCTGTGCACATCTTGTACGTTCTACAATATAATAAAAACATGCCTGTTCTTTATGCTTATAAAGACTGTTCTTTAATCCCCATGTCTTTGGACAATTCTGTGCAAATTCCTCTACTGCCTGCATTGATGCAAAACGGTAAATGGCAATCATCTGGCCTTCCTGCTGTTTTGCTGTTTTTTTCAGCTTATTTTTAAGCTGCTCCTCTAATTTTTCTACCGGAACAAACGGTGCTGACTTGATTGCATCACCGGCATCTTCTTTTTTAATAACATTGCTGCCCGCATCGTGGATATCCGATAAAATCCTGTCTGTCATCATCTTTCCTGCATTTCTAATCATATCGCTGAATTCATCGTGTCCGGACGAAATAGTGAGCAGGATGGTATGATTTGGCTGTGGTGCCAGCTGTAAAGACATCACACCGCCATCCATCATAATGCCAATTGATTTCTGTGCTTCTTCTAATATTACATCGAGCAGTCCGTGAATCTTTTTTGTATCATTTCTAAAAAAATCATCCAGTGAAATATTGTTATCTTCTAAATCATCTTCATCTAATAAACACTGGAATTTCGTATCATCTATTCTTTTAAATTCCATAAAAACTCCATTCCTAAGCAGCATTGCTTCCGCTGCCTGCTGTATACAAAATTATTTTAACACAGAATACAAAACAAAAAAATCCTAAAAATATAAAATTTTTATATTTTTCTGTCAAAACATGTCCCTCGCTCCGTTTTCCGTTTTTTAAAATATTGGCACCCTTGAAAATCTGCATAACTTAAAAAGACGGCTGTGCAAAACACAGCCGCCCTGACCTCGTTATGTATTACGATTAGTTATTGATTAACTTATCTGATTCATCATTCCAGCTATAAAGCTTTCTGATTTCTTCACCAACAGCTTCTGATGGATGTTCTGAAGCTAACTTTCTCATAGCCTTGAAGTGAACCTGTCCACCTGCTTCTGACATATCTAATAAGAAGTCCTTCGCAAATGTACCATCCTGGATATCAGAAAGAATTTTCTTCATAGCCTTCTTTGTATCCTCTGT
>ERZ859817.918-NODE-918-length-14056-cov-1.498036_pt1 | contig 14056 bp, 7 predicted proteins | sample MGYA00509986_ERZ859817 | MGnify/ENA primary metagenome ERZ859817 (study PRJEB30046, sample SAMN00715155) | human gut metagenome | study: EMG produced TPA metagenomics assembly of the A metagenome-wide association study of gut microbiota in type 2...
ACATCTGCTGCGCCATTTGTCTTTAATGTTGTTGTTGCTCTTGAATCGCTTGCCATAGCCTTAACAATCGGATTTGTACCCGATTCAACATATGCAACGTATGTTCCGTCCGGCTGCAATGCGGCAGGCATATCATTTACCATGACATACTTAACGCTTGCGTCTATCGGCTTACGATAAATATGAAGTTCGTATTCCAATTCCTTAGATGTTTCACTTGTTACTTTTACATAGAATACGTTATCGCCATATTCAAGATTTACGTTTTGAGTAATTGTAACAAACGCATTACTCATCGGTTTTTTGTTTGAATCAAGAATTGTAACCATCGTCTTAGCAACATCATGATTATGATATGCCTTAGCGTAAATGTCTGCATTAGTCTTTTCTGATTCAACATTTACCGTATAAACGCCCTGTTTCTTTTCATCATCTGTTGTAGGCTTATTTATCTTATAATTATCCTTATCAAAGTCAGGATCCGAGTCGTAACCGATAACTTGTAAATCTGCAAGTCGGTTTTCATCGCTAGGGTCATGAATTTCTATATAATAAGTTTTTGTGTAGTGAGGAACTCTCAAGTAAATAGGTATTCTGAAGTATTCCGAAGTTGTTCCGTCTGTCTTCATACTGTTGACATACTGCTTAATATATTTACTCAAATCGTCGATTTGCTCACTGCCTGCGTCTGTAATCTTGATTCTTGTTTCATAATCATTAGGATTCCAGCCTTGTGTCTTCGCATAGTCAAGTAGTTTCTGATGTGTTTCATGTGCATTTGCATATACATCATACTCATGTAAATCATTTTCAGTCTTAATCGAATAAGTTGTAACCGTCTTTATAAATGATGAATTATAGAACGGTATCTTATTTGAATTGTCCTTCTTTGTGATATACAAATCATCAAGATATACGTCAACCGGAATATGCTTGATACGTAATGTATAATAGATTGACGGGCTGCCGTCCGACTTCTTAAGTTCAATCGAGAAGTAGTTGTCGCCAACCTTCAAATCTACGTTTGCAGTAAGCTGACCGCCCTTACCTGCTCCCAATGTATATGTCTGCGATACTGTAAGACCCGTCAACGTAATTGCGGCGTTTTTATCAACAGCATATATATCAACTTTAGCAGTTGGATTTTCTGCTTCTGAATATGAGTATGCCTCATATATAATCTTGCCGCTGTCAAGAGTTGTCTTAACTGCATCATTGTCATTTACACGGATTGCTCCAAGTGCTGCGTCAAGCATATCACGCTTAATTAAAATATTGTTAATTGTTATTAAGAATCCGTCTTCGTCATATACACGAAGCTGAACAATCGAATTAACTTCTTTTAGTTAATTGTTGATTTAATAGTCTGCTCATTAGTTGTATCATCTACAAGTATCTTTTCACCGTCATCAATCTGAACGTAATATTTATGACCTTGAGGGTCTGCCATATTAATTTGCATATCTGCATCGCTCAAGTAGAACGGAAGTTTTGTCGGACGTTCATAGTTTGAAATGATAACACCGTCTTCATTTGTAACCGGATCGCCGATTCTTTCTGTAAGTTCGTCATTTACGACTGTGTCAAATCGAAGTTGTAGATGTACTGAACAATGTAAATCGTATAGTTCTGTGTTGCGCCTGACGGAGATTCTACCGTTACAGGAACTTGCGTAACACGACCGTTTAGTTTTACATCATCAATATATGTATTTACTGCGCTGTTCTGATGAACACCGTTTACATATATCTTAGCAAACTTATTCTCACTTATAAGTTTTACTACAGCTGTATCACGTCCTTGCGGAACTGATGCCAAGTAAGTTGTAAGACCTGTTATACTTGCATTCTTCAAGATTACTTCAGATTCATCTATAGGATAATCTTTGTATCCTTCTTTTCTCAAACCGATATTAACATTTTTCAACTGAGTACCCTCAGGGCTGTTAATAAGGTTGATTACATATTCCTGAGATGCGTTGTTGGTTCTCGATGTTACTTTAAATCTGAACTTATATAAATTTCTGTCTTCAATACTGGCGGCATCCGTTGTAGCACCTGCGAAGTTTACATTAGTTCCTTGAATTTGTTTATTATTGCTCAGTACATATGTACCATCTCTGTACTCATAGAACTGAATTACCGCATATGGGTCTATTGCGAATACAAACGGTTGTGCAATGTATGTATTCATCGGCATTTCAACTTTGTACGATATTGCCGTTGTATTAGGTTCCACACCCGCTTCATAACCTGTAACCTTACCTGTAACTCTTGTTGTCTGCTGAGTTTCAGTAGAAAGTCCGCCTGTAGCGTCAACATATACTTTGTCTATACCAAGTTCACTTGAAGCTTTCTGAATCATCAATGTGTAATCCTGTGTTCTGCCGTCACCGGCTGTTACTCTGGCTTTCAATATGATGTCATCTATACCTGACATTGATGCCTCTGTATCAACTGCCAACATTCCGCTCGCAATCGCAGGTTTACCAAAATCAGTAAAGAATTCATCTTTGAACTTGCCGACTTAGTCTGTGACTTAACATATGCCATATTTGCCGTTGGATTAATATAGCTTATGTAATTATATGTATAAACATATTTGCCGTTTACAAGTGTCTTATCTTCGCTCTGCTTTGCAGCCTTTACATATGAGCTGTCAACTAACTTAATATCGCTGACAAACATATCAAGTTTCAAATCAGAACGCATTTCTTCAGGAGAAAGCTTTGTAATAATAAGCTTTGTTATTGCTATCTCATCAGGAGTTGTACCATCTGACAATAAATCAGGTGAACCAACCTTAATATCAATCGTTACCGATGACGATGTCGGAATTGTTGATACGTCATAATTCAAATATGAATTGCTTGAAAGAGCAAATCCGTTATTCTCAAATTCTACGTATTCCCCGGCGTTCAGAGCTGTAGCTTTGATTTCATTTACAAGTGTTTCATCTGCCCCTACATCAATTCTGAATGTATAAGGGTCGTTTCTGTCTTGCTCTGCATAACGTCCGTCAAGTGTAATTTCCTTAAGCTTTAGATTATTCATCTTTCTGATAATCTTAAGTGTGTAGTATGCAGGTGCAATATCGCCTTCATAACTCCATACCGTTACCTGGAATGTTCTTGAACGTTCGCCTGTTGTTTCATCAACATCATCGTCATTACTGTCAAACGGATATTTATCTTTAGAGTTTGATTTGTCGAAACAGTATCTACACCGTCTATCGTCATACCAACTCTTGCTGTTGAGTAATCAGCACCGATTTCAATAGGAACGATTGATGTACCGTATGTTATATTCTTTATGATAATCGGATTGTTTACAGTTATATTTTCAACAACTGACTGGAACAACTTACCCGTTTTATCTTCAGGATATGCATATACGTGATCAATTTTTCTGTTATTAGACTTTCTGATTAGATCTACTATGTATTCCTTACCATCACCAACACCTGACAACATTTCATCCTGTGAACGTATTCTAAAGTACAATGTGTAGTTTTGGTTAGGTTCAAGATTTGAAAGTTGTACTTGTTTTTGATGTAATTCATAGTTATTTGTATATGATGATGTATATGGGTCATAAATATCTACGCCCGCATATTCATAATCTGCGATTACCTTCATGTCAACAGATGTTATACCTGTTTCAATTTCTACAGTGTATCTGCCTGTGTTCTTATCGTACTTAGCAGGCGGTATGCTGTTAATTGTTCCTGCAGGACCAACCCATACACTGTAATTATCACTTTCGGCATCATATTCAACATCTCTGTTTGAGTTATCTGCAAGATAAACTCTCAAGTCATATTCTTGCATTGTACCCGCTTCAGAGATAATTCTGAATTTAACCACATGAGGAATATCAGGATCTGCATCGTCAAACAAGTATGAGTGGGATACTCTGAACGGAATGTTGTATTTAGCATCATTTCCGTGATAATCAAAGTCGCCATCTTCCCATAGAAGTTCTGCTGTGTATCCTTCGACTGAACAGCCGCCTGAACAACAACCGATGTCTTTTCGGCATTATTAACTGCTTTTTCATATACACTGTAAGGAATATAGCTGTTATAATACGGCAGATCCGAATCGTCCTCAGTGAACGGACCATATGCTTCTACACCATTAACCGTTACATAATCGGCATTAGTATTAATCGACTGGATTGTTACGTTTAATGCATTGTTTGAAGTATGTCTGCCGTCTTCTGATGTTACTACGTACGGAATTACCTTAACGCTTTCGCCATCCTTTACAGGAATCAAGATACCGTGAATATCTCCGCCGTTTACTACATTTGAACCACTTATTACAGTGTCATCATCTGTTATTCCGGTATATATTTTACCGTTTAGAGTAATCTTAGCCTTTGAATACTCTGTCTTGATATATACTCTTAAATACTTATTACCGTTTTCATCAACTGTAAGTGTTGATTCGCTTACTTTGTAATAATCTACAACATTTGGACTTGTTTCACCGTCATATCTTGTAGTTTCATTTACAACAGTTTCTGAGTTGTCACTGCTGTTATGAAGTACATTTGTATTTTCTGACAATCTGTAGATTACAACCTTATACTGATGAGTATATCCTGTACCTGCTTCAGGTATTGATACAATAGTAATATTTGTATCAGGAGTATCTTCAGATACTGATCTTGCCGTATTTACAGGAATTGTAAGTACACCATCTGTCAGATAATTATAATCAGATCTGTTTACAATTCCGTTTTCAGATACTGAATTTACTGATACTGTCGGATCATATGGAGTTGGTGCATGTTCATCAATGCGAAGTCCAACCTTTACAGTTGCATCCTTCACGATACCGTATCTATAGATAATCTCATCGCCGACCTTTTCAGGATTTTTAAGCAAGTTACCGTCAATATAAATATCAATATCTGCATCAGTGTTCTTATACTTCTGACCTATTAAGAATGTATAAGTCTTAACAGTACCAATCTTTTCATCAATAGTTGCATCTGCTTGAGCCTTATAGTTATTAGCTACACCAACCTGAATCTTAACTACTGTAAATCCACCGTCTTTTTTGATTAGAGGAATCTTATAAGACTGGTTGCTTGTCTGACGCCATCCGCCATCCCATACAACGCTTGCATCGGTTGCTGAATAGTCGTTTGCTGCGGCTGTTTCATATGCTGCAACCTCTTTCTCATATTGAGCAAGTGCTGCTGCATACTGTTCATCTGTCATACTTCCCTGAGTAGGTTTTTCAGGTCTTGTCAAGTGACCTATTCTGATGTAGTTATTAGCATCCTTAGCCAACACTGATGCGATTGCACTTGGCAAATCATCAGTCTGCGGATCAAGACGAACAACATATGCATTTCTTGTGCTGTCCCAAAGAGCATTTGACAAGTTGCCGCCGCCGTAAGGTCCTGCCTGTACAGCTTCAAGATCAAGATTCAATCTATTGATATTAATTTTATACTCAGCAGTAGTATTTAATGAAGATTTAATCATTACATTAATAGTGTTCTTACCTGTTATTGAAAGTTCTTATAAACATTATTATGTAATGACGAAGTATTATCGTCAATCTGTACTTCTGCCAACAGAGTTGATGCTATAGCCTCAAGATCTACTGTTGTAACATCAGACGGAATCCATAGCTGATATTTACCGTTTATATCCTACCGGCTTCAACAGTTGTTTCTGTTCCGCCGTCATTGTAAGTTGCGGTAAATGTCTCAAGATTTGCATTATCACTCTTCTTGTAGATGTATAGATATGATACCTTAATGTTTCTAAGTCAGCAGCTTTTGACTTGATTTCATAGATTGTTAATTCTTCGCCGTCAAGAAGTACATTAGTTGCTGTCCACTTATCCGAATTAGCTGATGTTGGGTCTGTTGCCATCGGGCTGCCTGCATTTACAAGTGTATAAATATCATTAGCCTCTATCAAAATATCAACATATGTCTTATTTGTAAACGGAACATTACCCGGAGTATCAAGTTTAACTACATATACATCTGCAGTTGCTCCTGTTTCTTCATCTATTACTCTGTTTTCAGCTGTCGGAGTATAAACATTGCTACCGTATGTTACCTTAACAGTCTTTAATGAATCATCAATACTCTTTCTTGTTAAGTGAAGTACATAATGTTCAACAACATTCTCTTCTGTTGTTACGTCAATCGGAATGTAAATATCCTTAATTGATGTATCAAGTTTATATCTTTCGATTTCTTGTACATTAGCCGAATTATACTCTGATGCAATGCTTACCTTTGAAGTAGAGTTTACAGTTTCAGCCTTAATATTGATATATTCAAGGTCCTTGGTAATTACATAGTTATAAACATTTTCATTTATATCTGTAACATCTGTATAACCCGAACCTACAAGAACATTGCCTATAAGAGTAAGCGGATCAACCTGTACATACTTCAAACCTGTATGATATTCAGCGGTTTCAAGATTAACGGATATTCAACCGTTGAAAGTGCATTACCGTTTGTTACTCTCAATGTATAAGTTGTTGTAGTACCGACATTTGCAGGAAGTGCTGTATTAATCCATGTCAAGCCGTTCATGCTCTCATATGAAACAACATTTCTATCTTTGTCAAGTACTTCAACTGTACCTGATATAGGAGTAATTTCTGCATTTACAGAATCAGCTGACTTACCTATTTCTGCAACGTATGTGTTATTTACACGAGCAACTGTCGTTCCGTCAATAACAACGCTGTCAAGTGTTGCCAAAGTAGGTTCTTTAATAATTACAAGATTATGTTCCTGACTTGCACCGCTTGTTGATGTAATTGTAAACGGAATTATTGTCTTATCATTGATAAGTCCGTTTATAACACCTTCAAATACACCTGTATATGAACCGCCTCTGATTGCGATTGTTGAATAAGGATTCTGAGCCTTTATGTAAATATTAGCCGAATTCTTAGTATCTCTGATATATACAATATGTTCGCAGGTTGTTTCTCCGTCTGCAAACAAGTCAATGCTTTGTGCAGAAACTGACGAAGTCTTATTTGTAACTTGTAGCATTGGGTAGCTGCCTGATGTCATATACCATATATCATTGAAGTTCCAATCGCTAAAGATTGACTGAACATATAAGTCAGATGCAGCAATACTGCTATTATCATTTGTCGTAACGATTGATGTATCATTCTTAACAAACAATGCACCCATTACACCGTGTGTATGTGTAATTGTACCGTCACTGTTAATAGCAATCGATGCTTTATCAAACATTGAGCTTGACATATTTGCGTTAGCGAATACATATCCGATTGTTGCACCGGCATTATTGCTTATTACTATACCTGCAGAAGCATTGTTGCTTACAAGTGCAGTTGATGTAATATATGAGTTTTCAATAGTACCGTTGTTTTCGATTGCAAAACCGGCTGCATTCTTAGCTGTAATCTTACCGCCCGTTTCAATTGCAACTTGTTCGATTGTACCGTTGTTAATGCCTGCTACCACAGATGCATTTTCAACTCCGTTTTCACCGATTGTCGCAACCGCAAATCTCAAGTTCTTAACAGTACCGTTGTTTACAGCAAACAAAGCTGAATAATCTTGACCGTTTACGCTCTTCTGTGATGTAATCTTCAAATCGGAAATTGTAAATCCGTTACCGTCAAGACTACCTGTAAATGGTGTATCTTCTGAACCGATAGGATCCATTTGAATGTAATCCGAATTATACTTCATTGAAATATTATTCTTCAATACATAATGCTTTGTTAAGCTTTCCTCATCGTTACCGATGCTCTTCAATCCTGCGGCTGATGTGATTTCAAACGGACGAGCTTGGCTGCCGTCAGGAATGTTAAGATTTGATATACTGCATCAGCTGATTGGTTCCTGAATGTAGGATACTGAGCTGTCTTGATTACCCATGTATTTGCAAAGTCCCAATCATTGAATGTTGCTATATCTCCAAGCTTTTCAGGAAGAACTGACGCACTGTTATATACATTGCTGTTGCTTCCCACCTTGCTGTAGATTTGGCTAGGCATTACTGCATATGCATTATTTATTGTTGAGTTGTCAAGGTTCAATACAACAATCGATGCTACGTGTTCATCGGTTAAATTACTTGATGTTGAGCTTATTGAACCTACATTATATACATTCTTAACAGCGTTATGGTTCAATGCTGCAATACCTCTGCGTACTCACCTGATGTAATTGTTGCTTTATTATATGCGTCTTCGATAGTACCACGGTTATCACCTGCTACACCACCGGCTGCATATGAAGATTCAATATTACCTGAAGCTACGGCTACTCTTGAAATTACACCGTTTTGTTCATTCTTACCTGCCACGGCACCGATATATTGATATGATGTGCCTGCAACAGATGTAATATTTACATCTTCAAGTTTGAAGTCATAAACTTCACCCTTATTTACACCAAACAAGCCGTATGCTGTATCATTTGATGTAGCTGTAATTGTTAGATTTGATATTGACTTTCCGTTACCGTTTAGGTTACCTGTAAACGGTTTGGAAGTTGTACCAACCGGAGTCCATGCAGTACCGCTTAAGTCAATATCATTCATCAATACATAGTATGCATCAAGATGATCTGACATAGCCTGAAGTTCTTCGGCCGTCGTAATCTGGTAAGGTGATGCCTTACTGCCGTCAGGGTCTTCAGGAAGGATAGTTGAGCCGCCGCCGCACGATGCATCTTTAGCTACATATTCGTCCTCTGTACCTCTTTCGGCGATTACCTTTTCTACACTTGTATTATTGCTGTACTTAACAATTACAAGTTCATATCTGCTTGTCTTTGTTCCGTCAGAAACAACAATATAGAATTTATTTACTGTTCCAAGGTTTGCAATATCAGGCACTGATAATTGACCTTGATCTTCACCAAGAACAACATCACCTGTATCTGTTACTCTGATAAGTCCAAGTTTTGAATCGCTTCTTCTTGTTGCAATTACAATGCTTGCACTGTCATCTGTGCTCGGAATAGCTGTCTTATAATTTCCGTACTTATCCGGAGTTAGCTTTGTATAATCTCTTTCCGACTTGCTCTGAACCATTACATTTGAAAGTGCCAAAGACTGGTCTTGTCTTACAAGTGTAATTGTTTCTGAAATAAAGCTGTTATCGTCATACGGATATGAGTAAATCTTGAATTTAACAGTTGTTGTCTTACCCGAATCAAGAGTTACTGTTTCAGTATTTTCACTTACCTTAAACTCGCTGTCACCAATCTGTACCTTTGAAACTTCGCTGTCTGCAACAACTTTAATATCTGCCGCAGTTGCTCCGTAAGGTACTTTATAAGTGTAACCGCCGCTTGTCTTTGTAAGCTTGGTTCCGTTGACATAGACTTCTTTTTCACCCGTATTGCTTCTTATAATATACAATGTGTATGTTTGCTCTGCCTTACCGTCCTTAGATGTAACGGTAAAGTCAACCTTAGATACGTTCTTTGTAACATTATAAGATACGTTCAAGACACCGTTTGTTGATTTATCGCTGTCAAGTTTAACTACTGCATCTTCGTTTGCCGCAGTTATTGTAAGTATGCCGTTTGTTACGGTACTGTCTGCTCTTACAAGATATGTATTAGACTTAAAGTCTGCCTTTTCAGCTGTTACACCGTCAAAGACAACACTCTTTAGAGCTACGTCTGAATCTTCAACATACTTAATTATTACTTGATATGGATCACTTACAACCTTACCGTCATAACTCATAATTCTGAAGTTAAATACTGTATCATTTTCTGAGTTAAGTGCAAGATTTTCAAATACATAACCGTGTGAGTTGTCACTTACAAGAATACCGTCAATACCGAATCCTGTAAGTTCTACCTTTGCCATGTTACCTGTAGGAACGATTGAAAGGTCAACCGGATTACGTCTGTTTACAACTGCTGTGTAGATACGGTCATCAGGAACTGAGAATAACGAAATATCTACATCTGTTGAGGCACCGGCTGCAAGTTCAGTCTTATTAAGTGAAACTGACTTGACATCTGTGTCTTCGTAATCAGTATATACATACAATGTGTATGTCTGCTTTACACTGCCTGATGATGATCTAATTGTAAATTCAAACTTATTTACCTTTGAAACAGAAGGAGCGTCAAGCGTTCTCTTTGTTATAAGTTCACCATAACCTACATCATCAACACCGGCTGCGTCATTCTTCATTGAGATTTCTGCAATACCGCTTGATGTATGTATTGTGATAGTTGCAGGGTTTTCTGCTCTTGAATCGCCTCCGTTAAGATCTGACGGAATTGCAATCTCATAGATAGTAGGATTATTCTTTCTTGTGATTGCTGCGATACCATTTACGATAACCTCGCCTATCTCCGTGTTATTACTGCTCTTATAGATACTTACTGTATAAGTCTTCTTAGCATTTGGTGTACGTACATCATCAACATACAACTGTGAACGAACTTCTACAGTTATAGTTGTTTCTTCTTCAGAAGACAATGTATATGAAGTATCTGACCATACGTTTATGTATGGAATTGAAAGTGCATTTCCTGCTACATTAACAAGTTTGGCATATTGATTTGCTGTAATTGTTACATCTGCCTCTGTTACGGTTGTCGGAACACTGAATGTATACTTCAAACCATTTGAGATAGGAGTTGTATTTACAGTATCATTAACCTTTACATTGTCAAGTGACAAGTCATCTGATGCACCCTTTAATAATAAGTAGTAGTTCTTAACCAACTCTGCCTTATCATTTTGAGGTTTAACGGTAATTCTCAAGTATCTCTTACCGCCAATAGGAACACCGCCTACAACCTTATATCGGAATGCACCTTCGTCGGTCTTCTTTCTTGTGATGATGTCACCTGTCGAATCTATAATGTTTTCACTGTCATCAGGCAATGCTACTTCATGTATTGATTCGATTGTTGCATACTTATCTGTAAGCAGTATGTCAAGCAATATATCGTGGTCAGGAACGTTTGCTTCATACAATACTGTCATTGACATATCAACATTGTATTCGCCGTCCAAACCTTTTTCTGTTGTTATACTCTTAATTGATGTATCGTCTGACTTTTCTCTGAATTCAAGAACATAGTTCTTCTTCGAGCCGTTTTCAGCCTTTACTTCGATTACATATTTACCACCGTTTGCATTTGCCGCAATGTATCCTGACAATTATTATCTGTTGTCCAACCGGCTGTATCGCCTGCTGTTGAAGCACTGCTATCGCCGTTATTATGCCACTTATTCTGTGAATCATAGTAACCTACTCTCAATATTGACTTAGGTGAAGTTTCAATCGTAATTTGAGGTACTTCTGTCATTGAGTCTACGAAGAATATGTACTTAACGTCATCACTGTTTTCTACAGGTTCTTCTGTAGCATCCACATTACCACGCTTGATGCTGATAATATCATTTTCACCGCTTCTTCTTGTGACGTGTAACTTATATGTCTTAATCGGCTGTGAAGTATTCTGCGATTGAACATAGATTGTATATATCTTAGCTGTATCAGTTGCTTCTGTAAGAGCGATTGTATAAGCCTTAGATGTTATACCCTTATCAACCAACGTCGGTGCAGGCTCACCATCTTCTGTAATCGCAAGTTTTGTAAATTGATTCTTAGCCTTTACTATAACATTTGCTATTTCGTCAGTTGTTTCAATACTTCCGTCATAGTAGCCGCCGTTTGAAGCTACCCAGTTAGCTTCTACACCGTTTACTGTTACTGTAATATCGGTATCAGTACTCTGCGGCATAATGATTAGTTAAATGTCTTCTTATAACTTGAGCCTGATTTAGCCACATCAACTTCATAAGTATATGGATTGCTTTCCGTCAAAGCTGACAAGTTACTAACCTGTAATCTATACAATGTTCTGTCAGGTGAATCAACAGTTATAATATTATTTGCATTTGTTGTATTTCTTACTTCAGCAATATTACCGTTTATTGATGTTAGGTATATAGTTGCTGTGTTAGAAGTTGTAGGAACATATACAATATATTCGTTCTTGTCCTCTTCCTTCGCAATCTTTTCGTCATCGTATTCTACAGTCAATTCCATATCCATATCTGTAGGTGTTGCGATGATGTAGTAATCCTTTGTACCGCCGCTTACAGGTATTGCGAATGAATCGTTTGTGCCGTCACCGTCAAAGTCGTAATCGGCTGTAAGTTTTGTAAATGTTGCCTTTGCAGTACCGCCGTTTGTATTTGCGAACGGTGCATTATCAATGCTTGTTACTGCCGCATTTACATCTTCAAGCTCGATTTCAAGGTCAAATACTGTATAACCTGATGTAGTTGACTTAGGAACATATACATGATATGCATTGTATATATTACCGCCTAAGTTTACACTGTCATCTGCTGTAGTATCTGTATCCTTGTTTTCACTGTCATTTGGATTTGCAGTTACCGACTTGATATTTGCATTGTTACTCTTCTTATAAATATATAGCTTATATTCGGCTGTTGATGTATTTGTAATATCATCAGATTTAACTGTGATTGTTACTTCTGTGAAGTTACTGTTTATAGTATCTTCAAGGTCTGTTGTAACAGTTGCGCCAAGTGTCGGATTTGTGTTGTTATTGCCTGAAACGCCGTCTTTACCTGTAATTTCTACACGGTAATTTGCGTTAGATGCAAGAGCCCATACATCTGCACTTGTTGCTGTACCGTCTACATAATATACATATGAGCCGTCAAGATTTGTTTTCTTAACAGTATTGTTATCAACCTTTACAGTCAATGCATAATCATCGCTCAAACGTTTTAGATATACAACGTTTTCATATGCAGGGTCACCGTCAGCTGTTCTGTACAATCTGAACGGTACTTCCATTTCGGTTACAGAGATAGGCATCGAAACCTTAAGCTCTGCATAACCGCCGGCTGTAATATCGCCATTGTTAATGCTTACGAAGTGGTTCTTGCTCGCTGCCATAACACCAATCAATACTTCACTTGCGTTCGGAAGTACTTCAAGATATGTATATCTTGGTTCTGAATCAGTCGGTGCAGTTGCATCCAAACCGTTTACTGTTACGCTTTCAACAGAAGGAGCTTCGTCTGTACCCTTTATAACAAGCTTATACATCTTCTGTAGTGAGCCATCCTGTGAAACTACCTTAACATATCTAATCTCGTCGCCTGTCTGTAAATCCAAACCTGAAACGATTTGAGTTACATATCCTACGTTGCTTGGATTATTATCATATGCATTCTGTCTAAGTTTCTCAATGTCTGTAAGTTCTGCCAATTCATCAGATGCTTGTACAGTTACATTTGTAAACTTAGTTGTATCAGGGATTTCAACAGTCCATGTTTCACCGTTGACGTCTGATGAATCCTTAACTGCATAATATGTGCCAACCTTAATATATTCTACATCTGCATTTGTATCTGTATCTCTGATTATTAAGGTGTATTCTTTAGTTGTAAATCCGTCTTGTCCCGTTACTGTTATACGGTATCTGTTTACCGGCTGACTGTGTAGAGTTACCGCATCATTTGCCCATACATTCTGTGACTCGCTGCCCACTTCATTGTATGACAATCCATATGGTGACTTTGTCAAATCTCTTGTGATAGCTTCAACCTTAACAGTTGAATTTGCATCTTGTGTTGTTATTGAAACATCAGCAGTCTTATCACTCGAAATACCGGTCTTTAGATATGTGTAAGTACCGTTTGCATTGCTTACTGTAGTACCGTTTACAGTTACATTCATAAGGTCTGTGTTTACAGCAACCTTAGTAATTACAAGAGTATATCTCTTTGTTGTACCGTCTTTTGCCTTAACTTCAATCGTTGCAGTTGTTTCTTTACTGTTTACAACCACATTGCTCAAAGTAACAGCTCCGGTCGCTTCATCCTTGCTGTCATAGCTGCCGTTTATATGTACGTACTGAACAAGCGATGTTTGCGGAGTTGCTATAATATCAACTCTTGAAGTTGTATCAGGAATCTTAATTACGAACTTGCTGTTATCATCTGCATCATATTTTGCAGGTCTTACAACACCGTCTACAACAACATCAAC
>ERZ859817.923-NODE-923-length-14017-cov-2.301246_pt1 | contig 14017 bp, 14 predicted proteins | sample MGYA00509986_ERZ859817 | MGnify/ENA primary metagenome ERZ859817 (study PRJEB30046, sample SAMN00715155) | human gut metagenome | study: EMG produced TPA metagenomics assembly of the A metagenome-wide association study of gut microbiota in type 2...
TTTTTTGCCGAGGCGGAGTATCTAAGACGAAGTCAAAGATACGAAAAGATGGACACTAAGCCAAACTTGGTTGAGTTTGTCCGATTCATATCTTAAAAACAAAGATACTAAAAGCCGAGAGAAAACGGGAATTGTTCCCGTTTTCCGAGGCGCAGCCTATTTAACCGAGGCTATGTCAAAGATAATAATATTTCGAAAAACGGATCTAACCGCTTCTGGATGGTCATAAATCCGTTCCGACAGCCGTTTGAGCGGTTTTCTTGTACGCGGGACGGCTGTTGCGGTCCGCTTACAGCTCTCCGATCACTCCCCGGACGACTACCGAGGCGCATCCGATGCCGAAGAGAGCCGGCAGGTAGGAGATCGTGCCCGTGTTGGATTTCTTGTTCTGTTCTTCGCAGAGGATCGTCGCGCCTTCGCGTACCGGTTCGGCGGAGAATACGGCTTTGAAGCCGCTGCGTATGCCGGCTTTGTGAAGCCGTTTGCGCAGCATGTGGGCCAGCGGGCAGTGGTGGGTACGGGAGATGTCCTCGATTTCGAGCCGCGTGGGGTCGGTTTTGGCTCCGGCACCCATCGAGCTGACCAAGGGAATGCCGCGTTTCAGCGCTCCCAGGATCAGCGCCAGCTTGGGCGAGAGGGTGTCGATCGCATCGACCGCGTAGTCGAACCGTGCCGAGTCGAGCAACAGGTCGGTTTCTTCGTCCTTGATGTATTTATCGACTACGTGGAGTTCGAGTGCCGGGTTGATGTCCCGCAGCCGCTCGGCCAGCACCTCGGCTTTGGGCCGTCCGACGGTCGAGTGGAGGGCCACCAGCTGGCGGTTGATATTGGTCGGATTGACCGTGTCGGCATCGGCGACGGTCATACGTCCCACGCCTGCCCGGACGATCATCTCGGCGGCATAGGCGCCCACGCCGCCCAGTCCTACGACCAGCACGTGGGCCGCACGCAGTTTTTCGAGTTTTCCGCTCCCAGCAGGAGCTCCGTTCTTTCGAGCCAGTTGTCAGTCATCGTTCGAATATCTCTCTGTAATTGCGGTATATCGCGCATTTCAACAGTTCAGGGTCGAGGTCTTTCGCTTGGGCGATCCGGCGGTAAATCTCCTCGATCGGCACGTCGCTTTCGTCCGTTTCGGCGAAGAGGTTTTCGACCGGCGTGCGCCGCAGGGCTTCGACCGTGCGGGGTGAGCGGAACGTCCGCTCCCCGAAGGAGAGGTAGTAGCCTCTTTTTACGGCTTCGGCCGCCTGCTGGGGCGATCCGATGAAGCCGTGGAAGATCACCGCCCGCAGCGCATGGGGAGCCAGTTCGCGCATGACCGCTTCGAAGGCCTTCACGCAGTGCAGCACGACCGGTTTGCCGAGCCGTTCGGCCCAGTCGAGCTGTTCGCGGAAAATCCGGAGCTGGGCCTCCCGGCCGACCGTGCCGGCATAGTCCAGGCCGATCTCGCCGACCAGATCGACTTCGCCGAACCGGGGGACGATCTCTTCGATTCGCCGTGTTTCCGCCTGCCAGGGATGAATCCCTGCGAAAGAGGGCTCCAAAGCCTTGCCGGTGGGACGGTGCGTGTGGATATCGACTATGCTGCATTTCATAATGCGGATCGCTCTGAAAAGACAAAGTTATGATTTTTCAGTCGATTAAAAAAATCAGGCCGCTCTTTGCAGTTCGTATCGGAAAAAATCGTATCTTCGCACGCGATTTAGTGTGTTATTGCGCTAACAAACATTGCCTGGAAAACTCAATGCAAAATAATTATCTGTAAAACAACCATTTATTAACCATGTCGAAAATCATTACATTACGCAAAGGTCTCGACATCAATCTTCAGGGTAAGGCCGTGGAGAAGCTGGTCAAATTGCCGCTCGCTCCCGAGTACGCTGTGTCGCCTCTCGATTTCGAGGGTGTGACGCCCAAGTTGCTGGTGAAAGCCGGCGACCGGGTCAAGGCGGGTACCCCGTTGTTCTTCAACAAGTACAACGAAAGGGTGGTTTTCACCTCGCCCGTCAGCGGTACGGTTTCGGCGATCAATCGCGGTGAGAAGCGTTGCATTCTCAACGTGACGGTCCAGGCCGATGCGACCCAGATGTACGAAGAGTTTGCCAAGCTGAATGTGCAAACCGCTTCCCGCGAAGAGATTATCGATCTTTTGCTCAAGTCTGGGCTTTGGCCCATGATTATCCAGCGGCCTTACGGTATCATCGCCGATCCGAGCGACACACCGAAGGCCGTTTTCGTTTCGACGTTCGATTCCGCACCGCTGGCTCCGGATTACAATTTCGTGCTGGCCGGTGAGAAGCGGAACCTCGAAACGGGTATCGAAGCGATGCGCAAGCTCGCTTCGGGTAAGGTCCATCTGGGCGTGCGTGCCGGTGCGGAGGGCGAAATGGCATCTCTGAAAGGGGCCGAAATCCACACGTTTGCAGGCAAGCATCCGGTAGGTAATGTAGGCGTTCAGATTCATCACGTCGATCCGATCAACAAGGACGAGCGGGTGTGGACGGTGAATATTCAGGATCTGGCCATCATCGGCCGCCTGCTGAACGAAGGGCGCGTCGATAGAACCAAAGTCATCGCGGTCGCAGGCTCCGAGGTGAAAAATCCCCAGTACTACCGGCTTATCGACGGTGCTCCGGTGGCTTCGGTGCTTAAGGACAACTTGAAGCCCTCGACCCACAATCCCCGCATCATTTCGGGCAACGTGCTTACGGGACGCAAGACCCCGGCCGACGGTTTCATCGGTTTTTATGCAAACATGGTGACGGTAATTCCCGAAGGCAACCATTATGAATTGCTGGGTTGGGCGATGCCTCGTCTGAACAAGTTTTCGGTTTCCAGGGCCTATTTCTCATGGCTTTGCCCGAAGAAGGTTTACGACCTGGATACCAATCTCAACGGCGGCGAGCGCCCGTTCGTGGTAACGGGACTGTACGACAAATACCTACCGATGGACATCTATCCCACCTACCTGCTCAAGGCGATTCTTGCGGGCGACATCGACAAGATGGAGAACCTCGGCATCTACGAGGTCGTCGAGGAGGATTTCGCGCTCTGCGAATTCGTCGATCCCTCGAAGATCGAGATGCAGCAGATCATCCGGGACGGTATTAACTTAATGATCAAGGAGGCATAACGATGGGAGGTTTAAGAAAATTCGTAGATAAAATCAAGCCGACCTTCTCCGAAGGCGGCAAGCTTTCGTTCCTCGCATCGACCTTCGATGCGTTCGAAACGTTCCTTTTCGTGCCGAATACGACCACGAGCAGAGGAGCCCATATCCGCGATTGCAACGATATGAAGCGTACGATGATCGTGGTGGTCGTGGCGCTGATGCCGGCCTTGTTGTTCGGTATGTACAATACAGGCTATCAGGTGGGTATGACCGGCTGGGCAGCCTTCTGGTTCGGTTTTCTCAAGGTGCTGCCGATGATCGTGGTTTCCTACGTGGTCGGTCTGGGCATCGAGTTCTTTTTCGCCCAGAAGCGCGGACACGAAGTCAATGAAGGTTTCCTCGTGTCGGGTCTGCTGATCCCGATGATTATGCCGGTCGGTACGCCGCTTTGGATGATCGCGCTGGGTACGGCTTTCGCCGTCATCTTCGGCAAGGAGGTCTTCGGCGGTACGGGTATGAATGTCTTCAATCCCGCGCTGGTGGCGCGTGCATTCGTGTTTTTCGCCTACACGCCCTTTATTTCGGGTGAGAAGGTCTGGTTCGCCGACGACGCTGTCTCGGGTGCTACGGCCCTCGAACAGCTCGCTACGAGCGGTGCGATGAGTTATTCGACGGCGGACGCTTTCCTGGGATTCATTCCCGGCTGCGTGGGCGAAACTTCGACGCTGGCGATTCTGATCGGCGCAGCGATTCTGCTCTTTACGGGCGTCGCTTCGTGGCGCACGATGTCGTTCGTCTTTATCGGCGGCCTGGCAATGGGATACTTTTTCCAGGCACTCGGCGTGACGACCTACCCCGCTTGGGAGCATCTGATCGTCGGCGTTTCGCTTTCGGCGCCGTGTTCATGGCCACCGATCCCGTCACGTCGGCCCAGACCCGTACGGGCCAGTATATCGTCGGGTTCCTCACCGGTGCGCTCGCCGTGTTGATCCGTGTGGTCAATCCGGCCTATCCCGAAGGTATGATGCTTGCGATCCTCTTCATGAACGCATTGGCTCCGCTAGTGGACTACTGCGTGGTCGAGTCCAGCATCTCGCGCCGGAAGAAACGTGTTAAATTGGTAAAATAGGGGAGATATGGCAAAGAAAAAATTCGTATGCAGCATTTGCGGACATGTCCACGAAGGTAACTCCGCACCCGATACCTGCCCCGTCTGCCAGGCTTCCTCGTCGGCATTTACGGAGGATCGGTCCGGCCAGAAAAAGGGCTGGATGCACAATCCCAACAGCAACACTTATATCATCGTCTATTCTACGGTCATGGTCGTCATCGTGGCGACTCTGCTGGCCGTGGCTTCGCTCTCGTTGCAAAAGCGTCAGGCGGAGAACGAGTTGCAGGAGAAGAAGAGCAATATTCTCCAGTCGCTCGGGTACAGCCCCGACGAAAATCCGCAGGAGTTCGACCGGGCGCTGGCCGATTTCGACAACCAGGTCAAATCCTTCGTCCTCGATGCCGACGGCGTGAAAACCGAAACTCCCTCCAAGGAGGTCTTCGCGATGCTCGCCACCAACCAGAATATCCGCGATAATTACGATGCCAAGCGTCTTATTCTGTTTCAGACCGAAGACGGTCGCGTCGTCATTCCGCTGATCGGTATGGGTCTTTGGGGCGATATCTGGGGGTATGTGGCGCTCGAAAAGGATATGGATACCGTGTCGGGTATCGTCATGGCCCACAAGGGCGAAACCCCGGGCCTCGGTGCCGAGATCGCCACGCCTAAGTTCCAGGCGCATTTCGCCGGCAAGAAGCTGTTCAAGAGCGGCGAGTTCGTATCGGTCAGCCTGCGCAAGGGCGGTGCGAAAGATCCCGAGCACGAGGTAGATGGTATTTCGGGCGGTACGAAAACCTCGGACGGCGTGACGGCCATGCTCCGCGATTGCCTGTCGGCTTACTGCCTTACTTCGAAAGTCAGCATCAGGCCGCAGCACAGTCGGCACCCGCTGCCGCGAACGAGGCTGCAAGTTCGGAAGTGTCTAACCAGCAAAACGTAAACGAGAGCCATGAGTAATGAAAAGGAGTCGATCTTCTCGGCTAAGAATTTGAAATACCTGACCAGTCCGTTCTCTGCGAACAACCCCGTCATCGTGCAGATCCTGGGTATCTGCTCGGCCCTGGCGGTAACCGTGCAGATGAAGCCGGCGATCGTAATGGCCCTCTCGGTGGCCGTCGTGACCGGTTTTTCGAGTATGGTGATGTCTTGCCTGCGCAAGGGCGTGCCTTCGCGTATCCGTATTATCGTTCAGCTGGTTGTGATCGCCGCGCTGGTGATTCTCGTGGACCAGATACTGAAGGCATACGTCTATGAAGTGTCCAAACAGCTTTCCGTCTATGTCGGTCTGATTATCACCAACTGTATCGTGATGGGTCGTGTGGAGGCATTCGCTCTGGGCAACAAGCCCTGGCCCGCATTCCTCGACGGTATCGGCAACGGTCTGGGCTACGGTATGATTTTGGTGATCGTGGCCTTCTTCCGCGAACTGTTCGGTTCGGGAACGCTGCTCGGCTACCAGATCGTTCCCGAAAACTGGTACATCGCCAACGGCGGCGGTTATTCCAACAACGGTCTGATGCTCTTTCCGCCGATGGCGCTGATCATCGTAGGGTGCATCATCTGGGTACATCGTTCTCACAACAAGGATTTACAGGAAAAATAGGAGGGTAACGTATGGAATCATTGAATATCTTTATCCGGTCGATCTTTATCGACAACATGGTCTTCGCCTTCTTCTTCGGCATGTGTTCCTACATCGCCGTATCGAAGAGCGTCAAGACGGCCCTCGGCCTGGGTCTGGCCGTTACGTTCGTGATGGTGATGACCGTGCCTCTGAACTACCTTTTGTACGAATACGTCCTCAAAGCCGATGTATTGGTCCCGGGAGTCGATTTGAGCTTTTTGACTTTCATCGTCTTTATCGCCACGATCGCCGCTTTCGTGCAGCTCGTGGAGATGGCCGTCGAGAAATTCTCGCCGACGCTTTATAATCAGTTGGGTATCTTCCTGCCGCTGATCGCCGTGAACTGCGCCATTCTGGGCGGTTCGCTCTTCATGCAGCAAAAGGTCGATGCGCTGGAGATCACTTCGCTCTGGCAGTCGATCGTCTATGGTCTGGGTTCTGGTCTGGGCTGGTGGCTGGCGATCGTGATGATGGCCGCCATTCGCGAGAAGACGACCTACTCGCAGATTCCCGCTGCACTCCGGGGTCCCGGTATCGCATTCATCATCACGGGTTTGATGGGTATCGCGTTCATGATCTTCTCGGGTATCAAGTTGTAATCCTTTAAAAGAGATAAAAAGATGACGTTAACAATTATCATAGCGATCGTTGCCTTTCTGGTGATAACCCTGGTTCTCGTGGGGTTGCTTCTCTTTGCGAAGGCGAAACTGACCACCTCGGGCGATGTCACCATCGACATCAACGGCGGGGAGAAAGTGCTCATCGCCGAGAGCGGCGGCACGCTGCTTTCGACGCTGGCCAACAACAACGTGTTCCTGCCGTCGGCATGCGGCGGCGGCGGTTCGTGCGGCATGTGCAAATGTCAGGTGCTGGAGGGCGGCGGCGAACTGCTGCCGACCGAAACGGGCTTTATCAACCGCAAGATGGCCAAGGAGCATTGGCGCTTGGGCTGTCAGGTGAAAGTCAAGGAAAATCTCAAGATCCACGTGCCGGAGTCGGTGCTGGGTGTCAAGAAGTGGGAGTGCGAGGTGATCTCGAACCGCAATATCTCGACCTTCCTCAAGGAGTTCGTGGTGAAATTACCTGAAGGCGAGAACCTCAAGTTCCGCAGCGGCGGCTATATCCAGATCGACATTCCGAAGTACGATGCCATCAAATTCTCCGACATGGACATCGAAGAGCCTTACCGCGAGGATTGGGATAAGATGAAGATGTGGGATCTGGTGACCAAGAATCCCGAACCTACGTTCCGGGCCTATTCGATGGCCAACCATCCGGCCGAGGGCAATATCATCATGCTCAACATCCGTATCGCCACGCCTCCGTTCGACCGGGCTACGGGTACTTTCGCCAAGGTGAATCCCGGTATCTGCTCGTCGTACATCTTCTCCCGCAAGCCGGGCGACAAGGTGACGATTTCGGGTCCTTACGGCGAGTTCTTCCTGCCTGACAACCTGCCCGCGACGCAGGAGCTGGTATTCATCGGCGGCGGTGCAGGTATGGCACCGATGCGCAGCCACATCATGCACCTGTTCAAGACCGAGAAGACTTCGCGTCCCGTATCGTTCTGGTACGGCGCCCGCGCGCTCAAGGAGGTGCCGTATATGGATGAGTTCCTCGAAATCCAGCGGGAGTTCCCGAATTTCAAGTTCCATCTGGCGCTTGACCGTCCGGATCCCCAGGCGGATGCCGCCGGAGTGAAATATACGCCCGGATTCGTGCACAACGTGCTGTATGAGAATTACCTGAAGAACCATCAGGCTCCCGAGGACAATATTTACCTCATGTGCGGTCCTCCGATGATGATTTCGTCGGTGGTGAAGATGCTCGACAGCCTGGGCGTGCCTTCCGAGAATATTCTTTACGATAATTTCGGCAGCTGATAGAGGTCTATATTCTGATGTAAAAAGAGGTTACGGTGTAAACCGTAACCTCTTTTTTGTTGGTAGAAGCTGCTTGACAAGGGTATGGATCGGAAAATTCCCGGCCAATTCAGGGATTCTTGTCCTGCGGGGGTTGTAAAGAGTCCTGTTAATTTTCCGAAGGCTTTTCTGCGGTCATTCGGAAATCGACGGGAATGACGAGACTGACCTTTACGGCGTCACCTTTTTCGTCGCGGCCCGGTGTCCATTTCGGCGAGGATTCCAGTATCCGGGTCACTTCATCGCTGAAGCATTTATCCGGGGACTGCAAAATCTTTATGTCGCCGACGCTGCCGGCTTGATCGACAGTGAATTGTGCTACGACTTTCCCGCCGAGGTTATTTTTGAAAGCCTCCGCCGGATAACGAATCTGACTGTTTACCCAGTTGTGGAAAGCCTTCATATCTCCGCTCTGGAATGAGGGCATCTGTTCTGTCTGTTCGAGTGCGAGCGTGGCATTGCAGACGGCGATCTGGGAGTAAGCGGTTTCATCCCGTATTTGGACTTTCGAAGCTTTCCCTGTCGTGTCTTTTTTTTTAAAAAAAAAGGCGGCCCTTCCGGGGAGATAGGCGGGGGCTTTCTCGCGCATTTCGGGCGTGAGATTCTCTGTTCCTACGATGCTATAGGTACCACTGGGAAGTGTAAGAGAGCGCAGGCCGGTGACGGGATCCGTCTTGAAATCGGTGACTTCCCCATCGACTACGAGCAGTAGGTCGTAGTCTTCGTTTTCCGGGGAGGCGGTTTTTTCGGCGGTTTCCGCTGGCGGGTCGGTCGGGGTGTAAGCTGACGGCAATTTGTCCTGGATGCGGATTTCTGCCGCTTTGGAGGTGAATCCGAAAGCTGCCAGCAGGCCGGTGACGATGGGGAGCATTGCGATCAGGCGGAGCAGAGCGTATCTGCTCTTCATAGGCGTTGTCATCATTTGGATTCGTTTTTTTGTTAATGAATTGGTTAATGAATTGGACAGACCGTCGGCTACGTCCGGACTGTAACCGAACTGCTGCGTGAAGATGGTTTTCAGATAATTTCCTGTGTCGTGCCCCTCGGCGAGTACGTCGCGGTCGGCTTCGAACTCTTCCACTTCGGTAAGTGCGCGTGCTGCGAGCCACGCGAAAGGATTCCACCACAGCAGGGCTTTCAGGCTCTCCATAACGATCCGTTCGAGCGAATGGCGGTGGATGACGTGACTCTTTTCGTGGGCGAAGATCGCCGCAATGTCTTTTTCTGCGACGGAGCGGCTGATATAAATCGTGCGGAAGAAGGAGAACGATGCGATTTGAGCAGTAGGGCGTACCAATACGATACGTCCGATTCGTTCCTGTGTACTGTGTCGTCGCAGGCGTCGGATCAGAAGCGCTTGCCGGAACATGGAAGAGAGTAGAAGAAGTACTCCGCAACCGTACACGATCCATATCGCTGCCTCGTAATCGAACGCGGCGGCGGAAACGGAGGGGGCGGTGAAGGTGGTTTTGGCGGGAGTGCCTGCGGTGGCGTAAATCACCTTGCCCGGCCAGACCGGAATTCGGAGCAAGGGAATGAGAGCCGCCGCGAGGAGCGACCCCGTGAGGCAGAGCCGTGCTGCGAGGTACCCCGTGCAATTGCGCAGAAACAGCATGTATGCGCCGTACAGTATGCCGCTGCAAACGACTGTTTCGAGGATGTATCGGACGATCTCTTTCATGACTTGTCGGTTTTATGTCGGGCTTGCCGGATGATGGCGAGGATTTGTTCGGTTTCTTGTATCGAAAGGTCTTCTCGCCGGGAGAAGAAAGAAACCATTTGGGCCAACGACCCGTCGAAGTAGGAGTTCAATATCGAAGAAACAACCGTCTTGGCGTACTCTTCTTTGGGAACGAGCGGGTAGTATTCGTAACTTTTGCCCCGTTCCGTACGTCCGACGTAGCCTTTGTTCTCGAGTATTTTGACGAAAGTGGCGATGGTCGTATATTTCGGTTTGGGCTCCTGCATTGCGGCGATGAGATCATTGATGGAACCTGCGCCCAGTTGCCAGAGGATCTGCATGACCTCTTCTTCGCCGCGTGTCAGTTTTTTGAGGGTGGTATTGTCTGTTTTCATTGTGTTTTTATTGGTTTACTACAAATTTAGTACTAAAATTTTAGATGTGCAAATAAATCTACTAAAAAATTAGATGAAAAGGTTGTTTTGTTCGGAAGCGATATTTTAATTTGCCCGTGCCTTGTACGATTTTACGTAGGTTGCGCCTCGGAAAACTGTAAACAAGTTCCCGTTTTCTCTCGGTTTTCACTATCTTTGCAGAAGATAGGAGGCGGTTCGGCAATCTTTGCGTGCAAGCCCGCACGATTGCACTCACCTTTCACTATCTTTGCCGTATGAAAAATATCGTATTTGATCTGGGAGGTGTGGTTTTCGGGCGCGATCCACGTAAGTGGGAGCCGGAATTTATGGAGTTCTTCGCGTTCATCCATGCGGAGAAAATGCCGGAATTTTGGGTGGATTACGACCGGGGCACCCTTACGCTCGATGAGGTCGTCCGTATATTGAGCCGGGAAAAGGCGTGCGATGAGCGGGTCACGGCCCGTTTTATTCGGGATGCGATCGACCGGCAGGAGGAGATCGTCGAAACCCGTGCGTTGGTCGGCGACCTGAAACGGGTCGGTTATAAGTTATATGTGCTGTCGAACATGTCGCGGGAGTTCATCGACTTCCTGCGCAAGATGCCGGTTTACCGCTGTTTCGACGGGGAGGTCATCTCCTGCGAAGAGCAGGTCGTGAAGCCCGAGCCGGAGATCTACCGTCGTCTGCTCGATCGTTATTCGCTCGATCCGGCCGAAACCCTTTTTATCGACGACCGTCCGGTGAATCTCGAAGCCGCCCGTACATTCGGTATTTCGACTTTTCTGTTCCGTCACCGCGAAGCGCAGCGGAGCTGCGATGAGTTGCGGAAAATGCTGTTGTGAAACGGGCGCTCCCGGCTCGGAGCCGAAATCATAAATTTTCGTTTATGAAGGCGTTGTGGATAAAAATTGTCCTATTGGCCGTCGCACTACCGGGCGTTTGGGGAAATGTTGCGGCGCAGGTAACCATCTCTGCCGATTTCGATACGGGCAGCATCGGGTCGGTCCGCCGGATCGATTCGGTGCGGATGCTTCATGCCGCGAAAAATTCGCTGGAGGTGATGAGCTTCGGAATACGGTCGCGCATCGACCCACTCAATCCCGTCGATACGGCCCTTCTGCCCAGCAGCCGCTGGTTCCATTTTCGCCTGGAAGGGGTGAAGGGAAAGCTGATGTTTCTGCGTATTCCCAATACCGAGATGGTGCGGCCGTTTTATTCGTACGACGGGGAGGAATACCTGCGCTTCGATGCAGGTGAATGTTCGCTGCCGCAGACAGTCTATAAATATTTCCTGCACGACACGGTTTATGTCGCTTATTTCCTGCCTTACAGTCATGCCCGACATAAAGCCAAAGCCGACGAGTGGGCATGTTCGCCTTTCGTGCGACGTCAGCGGATCGGCCGGAGCGGAGAAGGACGTCCGATCGAAATGCTGATCCTCACGGATGCCACTGTTCCGGACAGCCTCAAGCGCCGGGTGTGGATTCACTCCCGTGTGCATACCAGCGAAGCACCTGCTGCATGGTATCTCGAGGCAATGATCGACGAACTGCTTTCCGATGCGCCTCTTTCGCGGGAGATTTTGCGCCGCACGGTTTTCTACGTGGTTCCCGAGACCAATCCTGACGGTGTTCGGGGCGGTTATTCCCGTTCCACGGCGCAAGGTGTCAATCTTGAAATCAACTGGGATCGGCCCGACTCCCTGACACAGCCTGAAGTGAGGGTCCTGAAACGCACGATCGACAGCCTTTCGACAGAGCGTCCTTTCGACGTAGCGTTGAATCTTCACTCCCAGAGTGCGCCGTTCGTGACGTACTGGATTCATACGGCGAAATCGACCTCTGCAAAAATGTATCGACGCAGATGCTGCTGTCGGCCCTGACGGTCGCCCATACGCCGTATTACCGTCCCATCGACCAGCGTTTTTCGGAAGCTGCTCCCCGGTATGCCGAGGGTTGGTTCTGGCAGCGCTTCGGCGAGAGAACGCTGGCCGTGACGTTCGAAACGCCCTATACTTATTATAATAACGATCCGGCAGGGGAATGGGTTTCCCGGGAGAGTTTGGCTGAATTGGCACATGCGTCGCTGTTGGCCTTGAGCGACCTGCTCGATTTGGGCGGCAGCGAGCGACGGCAGGCTGATTCGGAGCGGATGAAGGCGCGGGGCAAATGGTTGCGCCGCACGGCGAAGGACCGTCAGTTTTTCGGCGGTTCCTATCTGGTCGCGGAGCGGAAAGGGGCCTCCGTATCGTTCGTTTTTCCCGATGTGGCCGAAGGTCGGTATGAAGTGTTCAAGTGGATTCCCGGACCGCTGGATAAGAAATTCGCACGCGAGGAAAACCGGTGGCAGCCGATCGGCGAGGTCGTGCAGGAGCAGGCGGGGCGGCTCGTGTGGCGTTACCAGGCTGCGGCTCCGGGCGATGTGCTGGATGTGATTTTGCTCGTACCTAAATCGGAGCGATAGGGTGAAGTACAAGGGGACAAAAATTGTAAAGTTGTGTCTTCTGCGCTTATTTTTGTGTTCGAAGTGGGAATTTTTTGAACGGCTCGCTGCAATTGGAATTTTTGACTTGTCAGGCTTTCACTTGGTAAAAAGAAAGTCAGGCAACTCTTCAAGAGTTGCCTGACTGTGGGGTTTCTTCATCGTTTGTAGCGAGAGAGAGACTTGAACTCTCGACCTCATGATTATGAATCATGCGCTCTAACCAGCTGAGCTATCTCGCCATAGCTTTCCGTTTCAAAGCGAGTGCAAATATAAACCAAAAAGTTGAACGGACCAAATCTTTCTCCGAAAAATATGTCCTGAAAATGCATGTTGAATCGTATGGCATTGATTTTGACGGGTAAAGGGAAGTAAAATGAGAATCGTATATGGTGCAAGCGAAGACTTCCGACTTTCAACCTCTGCCGCTCAAGATACTCAATGTCTTGTCCCTCCTGGCCGGAGCATCTCTGCTCGTGGCCGTTTCGTGGGAGATTCTCCTGGGGGACCCGCGGCATTATTCGACTGACTACCTGCTGTTGCAAGGGATCGTCTGTGTTGTTTTTCTGGCCGATTTCTTTGCCCGGATGTGGATGGCTGACCACAGTTGGCGTTTTTTCTTTCGCAATCTCTATTTCTTTCTTCTTTCCGTTCCCTATTTGAATATCGTCGATTGGATGGGGATCGAACTTTCGCATGCGGAAGCGATGCTGATGGGACTCGTACCTCTTTTGCGGGCTTTGCTGGGGCTGTATGTGCTTTTCACCTGGATCATCAATAATCGGGTTACGCGATTGCTGACCTCCTACGTCTTGTCGATGTTGGTGTTCACCTATTTCGCCGCTTTGATTTTTTATGATTACGAGATCGAAGTCAATCCTGCGTTGCACGATTTCGGCGATGCGATCTGGTGGGCCAGTATGAACCTTACGACTGTCGGTGCCGATATCTTTGCCGTGACGGCCGTCGGTAAGATATTGACGGTGTTGCTCCCTACGTTGGGAATGATGATGTTCCCGATTTTCACGGTGTATGTCACTCAGATTTATACGCGCAACAGAAAGTCCGACTCTTGATCGGAGTCGGACTTTGCGCATGGGATCCGCTTTCGGACGGATTATTTTTTTTGTTCCCGGAGCAGGTCCCGAATCTCCGTAAGCAACAACTCCTCCTTGGACGGTTCCGGCACCGGTGCCGGCGCGGCTTCCTGTTTTTTCTTCATCAGCTTGTTCATCATCTTGACCATCAGAAAGACGCAGAAGGCCAGGATAGCGAAATCCACGCACTGTTGGATGAATGCGCCGTAATTCCACCAGATCGGTTCCGCAGGAACACTCTCCGCCGTACCCGACCCGATTGCGTCGGTCACTACGTGTGTCGCTTTCGAGGAGAGGTCGCGCACCTTGCTGATGTCGAGCCGCAGCGACGAGAAGTCCGTATTGCCGATGAGGGCGCCGATGGGCGGCATCAGGATGTCGTTGACTAGCGATGAAACGATTTTTCCGAACGCACCGCCGATGATTACGCCGACAGCCATGTCCATTACGTTGCCCTTGAGGGCAAATTCCCGAAATTCTTTGAAAAAAGACATATACGTTGATTTTTAAGGTTAATTGTGGCAAATGCAATACGATAATATACAAAGATACGAATAAGCCGAGTGCAAAAGCAAA
>ERZ859817.924-NODE-924-length-13967-cov-2.384704_pt1 | contig 13967 bp, 17 predicted proteins | sample MGYA00509986_ERZ859817 | MGnify/ENA primary metagenome ERZ859817 (study PRJEB30046, sample SAMN00715155) | human gut metagenome | study: EMG produced TPA metagenomics assembly of the A metagenome-wide association study of gut microbiota in type 2...
GTTACCGCATGCCGCCCGTCCTTCCCTCCGTCGGACCGGAGGCGACCTTGCGAACTCCTGATTTTCGCCTGCCAGCCATACGACCAACTTTTATCTTAAGACCGTTCCGGACAAATTTGTCCACCCCGAAAATAAAAAAGGTTGCAAACGAATGTTTGCAACCCAGCCGACCACCCGGTCGTTTGCGGAGAGAAGGGGATTCGAACCCCTGATACGCTTTAGACGTATACGAGCTTTCCAGGCGCGCCTCTTCAACCACTCGAGCACCTCTCCTCGGATGGGCAAAGATAATGATTTTTCCGGCAATCGACCAAATTTCGCTCCTACTAATTCACCGTCCGGCACGATATTTTCCGGCCACTGTCGGCAAAAGACGCTCCCGCATGCTTCAGAACCCGGGCAAACGGCATTCATTCCCCCTGGCTCCCGCCCATTCGCCGTCAGGCAAAAGGCCGCGTGCCTTATAGCCGAAGAACGGCCGGCACGGAACCGACCCTACCCAAAAACGAATCTCCAGGCGCAAACGGTATAACGCCGTCGCACCCGCTACTTGTCCGCAACCATCTGCTTCCACTCCGGATGCCGCAGAATATAACGGGCCATGAATCGACACAGCGGAACCACTTTCAGCCCCTGCCGTTTCAAATCTTCCAACACCGCCAGTGTCAACTGCGAGGCGATACCCTGTCCGCAGAACCGATCGGGAACGCCCGTATGGGTAACGGCGATACACCCGGGACCGCACTCCTCGTAATCCACCGCTGCCGTAGCACCGCCCAAATCGAATTCATAACGTCCGAGCGCCTTATTATTCTTCAATTCATACTTTTTCATAACCATCGAATATTGATTGTATGCAAAGAAGAACAAAATCCGCACCGCAACCCACATTTCGGGAAAGAAAAAACCGGACCGGGCGATTTGCCCGGTCCGGTATCGCAATCCGCACGAATCGGCTACGCCTTGCCGGCCGATCCGAGAACTTTCTCGCATTTGTGCATGTAGAGCTTCTTCATCTCCTCGCGGGCCGGCCCCAGGTATTTGCGGGGATCGAACTCTGCGGGTTTGTCGGTCAGCACCAGACGCACGGCGGCCGTCATGGCCAGACGGCTGTCCGAGTCGATGTTGATCTTGCAAACGGCGCTCTTGGCGGCACGACGCAGCTGCTCCTCCGGAATGCCGATGGCATCCTTCAACGCACCGCCGTGCGTATTGATGATATGCACGTACTCCTGCGGCACGGACGAGGAGCCGTGCAGCACGATCGGGAACCCAGGGATGCGCTTCTCGATCTCCTCCAGGATGTCGAAACGGAGTTCGGGCGGCACGAGCACGCCGTCCGCATTGCGCGTGCACTGCTCGGGCTTGAACTTATTGGCTCCGTGCGACGTGCCGATCGAGATGGCCAGCGAATCCACACCGGTCTTCTTCACGAAATCCTCCACGTCTTCGGGACGGGTGTAGGTATGGTGTTCGGCCGAAACCTCGTCCTCGACACCGGCCAGCACACCCAGCTCGCCCTCCACCGTCACATCGTGCTTGTGAGCATACTCCACGACCTTCTTCGTCAGCGCCACGTTCTCATCGTAAGGCAGGTGCGAACCGTCGATCATCACCGACGAGAAACCCATATCGACGCAATCCTTGCAAAGCTCGAAAGTATCGCCGTGATCCAGATGCAGCACGATCGGAATGTTCTTACCCAACTCCTTGGCATACTCCACGGCACCCTGGGCCATGTAGCGCAGAATGGTCGGATTGGCATACTTGCGGGCACCCGACGACACCTGCATAATCACGGGCGACGAAGTTTCGACGCACGCCTGCACGATGGCCTGCATCTGCTCCATGTTATTGAAATTGAAAGCGGGAATGGCATACCCACCCTTGATCGCCTTGGCAAACATCTCGCGGGTATTCACCAGGCCCAATTCTTTATAAGATACCATAATTATATAATAATTTAAGAATTTATGCGTTTCAATCTTTACAAAATTAAACATTATTTCCTAAAGAACAGGCACTTTCCCGAATAAAAATCAGACGGGAGAAAAAATAGCGCTCAAACGGAATATTCTGATTTTATTTTAGTAAATTTGCGAATAATTGGCAATTTTTCTAACGCTACAATAAAGACCTCAACACCATGTCGGAATTCATCTATCAAGAACCATTCCCGATCGAATGTGACAAGACGCAATATCGTCTGCTGACCAAAGAGTATGTCAAGATCGTCGAATGCGACGGACGCCGCATTCTCAAGGTCGATCCCAAAGGTATCGAACTGCTGGCCCGCGAAGCCTATACCGACGTATCGTTCTACCTGCGCCCGGCCCATCTGGAGCAACTCCGCCACATTCTGGAGGATCCGGAAGCTTCCGACAACGACAAATTCGTGGCCTACACCATGCTGCTCAACCAGACGGTCGCCGCCGAAGGCGAACTGCCGACCTGCCAGGACACCGGCACGGCCATCTGCATCGGCAAGAAGGGCGAGAATGTCTTTACGGGAGCGGACGACGCCGAATGTATCGCCCGGGGCGCCTACGAAGCCTACAAGGAGCGCAACCTGCGCTATTCGCAGGTGGTGCCCTTCACGATGACCGAGGAGAAGAACTCGGGCACGAACCTGCCCGCACAGATCGATCTCTACGCCGACAAAGGCAACGAATACAAATTCCTGTTCATCACCAAAGGCGGCGGCTCCGCCAACAAAACCTTCCTCTACCAGCAGACCAAAGCGCTGCTGAACGAGAAATCGCTTCTGGAATTTTTCCGCTCGAAACTCATGGATCTCGGCACCTCAGCCTGCCCGCCCTACCACCTGGCCGTCTGCATCGGCGGCACGTCGGCCGAAATGTGTCTGGCGACCGTCAAGAAGGCTTCGGCAGGTTACCTCGACCAGCTGCCCACCTCGGGTAACGAAGGAGGACGCTGCTTCCGCGACCTGGAGTGGGAACAGAAAATCCTCCAGATCTGCCGGGAGAGCGGTATCGGCGCCCAGTTCGGCGGCAAATACCTCGTACACGACGTGCGGGTGATCCGCGCTCCGCGCCACGCGGCGTCGTGCCCCGTCGGCATCGGCGTAAGCTGCTCGGCCGACCGCAACATCAAAGCCAAAATTACCGAAGAGGGCATCTTCCTCGAACAGCTCGAGAAGAACCCGGCCCGCTTCCTGCCCAAAGAGGCCCCCGCCATGTCGCCCGCCGTGGACATCGACCTGGATCAAGGCATGGACAAGGTGCGCGAAATCCTCTCCAAATATCCGATCAAAACGCGCCTGAACCTGCGCGGCACGCTCATCGTGGCCCGCGACATCGCCCACGCCCGCATCAAACAGATGCTCGATGAGGGCAAGCCGATGCCCGAATATTTCAAGAAACACCCGATCTATTACGCCGGTCCGGCCAAGACGCCGAAAGGAATGCCTTCGGGCAGCTTCGGACCCACGACGGCAGGCCGTATGGATCCTTACGTGGATCTGTTCCAGGAGCACGGCGGCTCGCTGATCATGCTGGCCAAGGGCAACCGCTCGCAACAGGTGACGGACGCTTGCCGAAAACACGGCGGATTCTACCTCGGTTCGATCGGCGGTCCGGCGGCTGTGCTGGCCAAAGATTCGATCAAATCGGTCGAAGTGGTCGATTTCCCGGAACTGGGTATGGAAGCCGTCCGCAAGATCTACGTCGAAAACTTCCCGGCCTTCATCCTCGTGGACGACAAAGGCAACGATTTTTTCGCGCAGCTCAAACACTAAACGCTCCGCCCCGGCCGTTATAGGGGCAACCAAGGAAACAGACAGTCAATGAAAGGTTTTTTCTGTAAAATAACCCTCGCATTATGTTTCGTAATCTTCGTCGGCTCCGCAGCAAGAGCCGACGAGGTTACTTTCAGCGCCAACGCCCCGATGGTCGTCACGGCAGGCGAAAGTTTCCGGGTGGAGTTCTCGCTCAACGCCACGCCCGACGACGATTCGTTCGAAGCGCCGGATTTCGGGGCGTTCGACGTACTGGCCGGCCCGGCGATCTCCCAGGGACACTCGATCCAGATCATCAACGGCGCGATGACCAAAAACGTCAATTATACGATCACCTACGTATTGCTGGCCCAGGACGCGGGCAACATCACGATCGGTCCAGCCTCGATCAAGGTCGATAAAAAAAGATACAAGACCCAGCCTCTGCCGATCGAGATCTCCGACAAACCGTCGGCAGGCAGCGCCCGGGCTCCGCAGGGAAATTCAGACTCTTCGGATGAAAGTATCGAGGAGGAAGCCCAGGGACAGATTGCCAAAGACGATCTGTTGCTGCGCGTCCACATATCGAAACAGTCGGTCTTCAAAGGCGAACCCCTGCTGGCGACCTTCAAGCTCTACCGCCGGGTGGCGATCGTGGGCTACGAAGACATTAAATTCCCCTCCTTCAACGGCTTCTGGACGCAGGACATCGACGTTTCGAACGCCATGTGGCAGCGTGAAACCCTGAACGGCAAGGTCTATGAATCGACAGTCGTAAAAGAGTGTCTGCTCTACCCGCAGCAGGCGGGTACGCTCGTGATCGAACCCGCAACGATCACCGCCATTGCACAAGTTATCGTACAGAGCCGCCGCAATATCGATCCGTTCTTTGGCGGCGGGCACGAAGTCTATAATTTGCGGCGCAAGTTGCAGACGCCCCGCGTGAACATCACGGTCAAAGAGCTCCCTGCGGGCGCTCCGGCCAGCTTTACGGGCGCCGTCGGCAAATTCTCCATGGACGCGTCGCTCTCCGCAGACCAACTGGCGGCCAACTCGGCCGGGACCTTCACGGTGAAAATCACGGGACAGGGCAACCTGCCTTTCATCCAAGCACCGAAACTGACGCTGCCCGCCTCGTTCGAGCAATACAACGTCAAAACCACCGAATCCATCCAAACGGCGACTGCGGGAACCTCCGGCTACCGGCAATTCGAATATCCGTTCATCGCGCGCGCCGAAGGGACGTACCGTATCGATTCGATTCTTTTCACCTACTTCAATCCCGACCGCCGGGAATATGTGACCCTCTCCTCGCAAAGCTTCCCGCTGCAAATCACACCGGATGCCAACGGCGGAGAGAGCTACATGGTCAAAGGACTCTCCAAGGAGGACGTTCAGATGCTGGGACAGGACATCCGTTTCATCCGCCTGGGCAAGGCACACCTCCAGCCGATGCACGAGCCATTCTTCCTGAGCGGACTCTATATCGGACTGCTGGCTGCGATTCTCGTCATTTTCGCCGGAACTTACATCGCGCTGCGCAAGCAGATCCGCGACAGCCAGAATGCGGCTCTGATCCGGGGCCGGCGAGCCAACAAAGTGGCCATTCAGCGTTTCAGGATAGCCAAGAACTATATGGAAGAGCACAACCAGCACGCCTTCTACGAAGAGATGCTGAAGGCTTTATGGGGGTATATGAGCGATAAATTCAATATCCCGGTAGCCAATCTCACCAAGGAAAATGTCCGCGAGGAGCTCCACAAGCGCGGGGCTGCGCCGGAAGACACCCAGCTCTTCTCGGAACTCATCACCCGCTGCGACGAAGCCCAATATTCGCCGGTGGCTTCGGCCCGTATGAGCGACGTATATCGGGACGGCCTCGAACTGATTTCCCGCATCGAATCGATCATCAAACGCTAAAAGCCATGAAACGATATATTCTCTTTCTCCTCGCCACGCTGTTGAGCGCGGCAGTTTCGGGGCAGACTGCCGCCCGAACCGATTCGCTGGCTCAACACCCACAATCGGAGCAAACCGCCTCGGCAGCTTACGCATCCGATCCCGACAAGTTGTGGGATCAGGCCAACACGGCTTACATCAACAACGACTTTCCTACGGCAATTTCGCTTTACGAAACGATTCTGTCGAGCGGCAGGCAATCGGGCAAACTCTACTATAACCTGGCAAACGCCTATTTCAAGGAGCAGGAAATCGGTCGGGCGATCCTCAACTACAACCGGGCGCTGAGGCTCAATCCCGGGAACGAAGACATACGCTACAACCTGCAAGTCGCTGAGAAAATGACCAAAGACCACATCGACGCCGTCCCCGAATTTTTCGTCAAAACCTGGTTGTCGAATCTGCGCAACCTTTTGAGCAGCACGACATGGGCCGTCCTCTCGCTGGTCTTCCTGGCGGCAATGCTCGGCTCGGCGCTTTTCTACCTGCTCTCCCGTCGTCTGGTACGACGCAAGATAGGATTCTACGGCACCGCGACAGCCTTTCTGCTGCTGGTACTGACCCTCTGCTTCGCAGCCATCGACCGCCGGGAGGCGATCGACCGCACATCGGCCGTCGTACTGCGGGATGCCGTCGCCGTCAAAAGCTCTCCCGATCAGAACTCGACCGATCTCTTCATTCTGCACGAAGGCACCAAAGTAGAAATTTCGGACCGTCTGAACGGCTGGTGCGAAATCACCATCGCCGACGGCAAAAAGGGCTGGATGGAGTGCTCGACGTTCGAAACCATCTAAAACCGGATCCGCCCCTGCGAATCCAAAAATTTCCAAGAACGTGTCCAGACTGCTTCAAGACGTGACCGGAGAACTGTCGAAACTCCCAGGCATCGGACGCCGCACGGCGTTGCGCCTGGCGATCCACCTGCTGCGCATGGAACCCGATTCGGTAAGCGACATGACACGCAGCATCGACCGATTCCGCCGCGACATCAAATACTGCAAATTGTGCAACAACCTCTCGGATGAAGAAATCTGTCCGATCTGCGCCGACCGGGAGCGCGACCATACGACCGTCTGTGTCGTAGAACAGGTCGCCGACGTACTCTCGATCGAAAATACCCGCCAGTACCGTGGACTCTATCACGTATTGGGCGGTGTAATCTCTCCGATGCAGGGCATCGCCCCTTCGGACCTGAAGATCGACCTGCTGATCGAGCGGATCGCCCAGGGAACGATCCGGGAAGTGATCCTCGCCATCTCGACCTCGGTCGAAGGCGAAACAACCCTGTTCTATCTGCTCAACCGGCTGCGCCAGTACCCGCAGGTGAAAGTCACGTCGATCGCCCGGGGGATCGGCTTCGGCGACGAACTGGAATACGTAGATGAACTGACGATTACTCACGCACTGATGAACCGGCGGGAAATCGAATAGGAAACTCGCGCCCGGAAAATCCGAACCTCCGCCAAATACAAAGCAACCGCGAATATCCGAAACGAATATTCGCGGTTGTTTTTCCACCTGGCCGACATTTCACCGCTGATCGACGAAATGAAGCTTATCGGTATCGAATCCCTGTTTTTCGACCTGGTCCAGAATCCGGACCAGCACCTGCGTAGATAATCGAGGTCGGCGAGCGAGAATCCATAAATATTTGGCCGATCGGCCGCTTAAGACGACCCACTGCCGCTCGGCAGCGGAATCGCATGCCGGCATCGTATAGTCGCTATAAAAAAACCAAAAAGACGAAACCCGCAGGCATTCGTAATCGGCAGACAACCGACCTTTTGCACTCGAAATCCGGTCCCGGCCCGTTCTGCCGTCCTTGCCCCGATAGACGATTCGCATTTTACTTTCCGACAATAATCGGTAAACCACCCGGGATCCGACCGTCCCCTCCTGAAACGGATGATCGAAACGAGCGATCTCGTACCACTCGCCGACATACAAATCGGGATTCGCCCACGGTCCACTGCCGACAGCGGCAACGACCGGTCCCCGACCATACGCGGCGCCCGCCACAAGCAACATCGCCGCAAACAGCATATATTCGATTTTCACCCTGGTCATAACGAGGGTGTATCGCATATTCTATACCGGATTACGTCTATTGCAAAGATTCCTGCAAACTTTTCAGCGTGCGGTAAATTCCCTCGGCATCATAACCGCACTGGGCATACAGTTGCGCGGGCGTTCCATGTTCGACAAAACGATCCGGAATGCCCAGGCTCACGACCTTCGGCAGATAGCCGTGCTCGCAGAAGAACGCGACGACAGCTTCTCCCACGCCGCCGCGCAAGGCTCCGTCCTCGACGGTCACCACACAACGGAACTTACGTCCGACCTCGTGCAGCAGCTCCTGGTCGAGCGGCTTGGCGAAACGCAGGTCGTAATGGGCCACCCGAATCCCGTCCGCCTCCATACGCGCAATGGCCTCGGAAGCAAAATTGCCGACCGTACCGATCGTAAGGACCGCAATCCGCTCCCCTTCCTTCAGGCAACGCCCCCGCCCGATTTCCATCGCAGCGAACGGCTCATCGCGCCAGGCGACGCCCGCTCCGTTACCGCGCGGATAGCGGATGGCGAAGGCCGACCGGCCTCGAGCGCCGTAAACATCATGTTCCGAAGTTCCAGCTCGTTCATCGGCGCAGCCACCGTCAGATTGGGAACCGTACCGAAATAGGCCAGATCGAAAGCGCCGTGATGCGTCGCTCCGTCCTCACCCACCAGACCGCCCCGGTCAAGACACATGACCACCGGAAGGCGCTGGATCGCCACGTCATGAATCACATTGTCATAAGCCCGCTGCATGAAACTCGAATAGATGTTGCAGAAAGGCACCATGCCCGCAGCCGCCAGTCCGGCGGAGAAAGTCACGGCATGTCCTTCGGCGATACCGACGTCGAAACAACGCTCCGGCATCTCTTTCATCAGAATATTCATCGAGCTGCCCGACGGCATGGCGGGCGTTATCCCCACGATCCGCTCGTCGGCACGGGCCAGTTCGAGCAGCGTCTGGCCGAAAACATCCTGGTATCGGGCCACTTCGGTCTTGCTGACGATCCGCTCGCCCGTTTCCGGGTTGAATTTGCCCGGAGCGTGCCATACCGGCTTATTGCACTCGGCGGGCTTATAACCCTTTCCCTTTACGGTCATCACATGCAGCAACTGGGTCCCTCGATACGTTGCAAGGCAGTCAGCACCCGCACCAGTTCCGGCAAATTGTGTCCGTCGATCGGGCCGAAATAGCGGAAATTCAAACTTTCGAACAGGTTGCTGTTCTTCAACAGTCCCTGCTTGACGGCATTGCCCGCTTTCTGACAAAACCGCAAAACAGCCGGCGTATGGGACAAAATCCGCCACAGGCGGCGTTTGATAGCGTTATAGCGCCTCGATGTCGAAATCTTGACCAGGTAGTTCTTCAAGGCCCCGGTAGCCTGGTCGATGGCCATGTTGTTATCGTTGAGAATGACCAGCAGGTTGGTCTGCTTGCTCGCACCGGCGTTGTTCAGCCCCTCGAACGCCAGACCGCCCGTCATCGAACCGTCGCCGATCACGGCCACCACCTGCCGCTGCTCGCCCTTGAGTTCCGCAGCTTTGGCCATACCGAACGCCGCCGAAATCGACACGGAGGCATGTCCGCCGCCGAAAGCATCGTAAGGACTCTCGGACATACGCGGGAAGCCGCTGATACCGCCCAGCTTGCGATTGGTCCGAAACGCCTCGCGGCGCCCGGTAATGATTTTATGGGCATAGGTCTGATGCCCCACGTCCCACACGATTTTATCGTCAGGAGTATTGAATACGTAGTGCAGAGCGACGGCAAGCTCCACCGCTCCCAGGCTCGAAGCCAGGTGTCCCGGATTGGACGAACATTGTTCGATGATGTACTGACGCAGTTCGTCGCAATACTGACGCAAGTCAGAGCCCGACAACTTCTTCAAGTCATCGGGCGAATCAATCCGATCGAGCCATTTATATTCCGAATGCATCATGGATAGGCAAAGATAGCATTAAAAAACGACATTTTTTCGAAATTTTTCCTATCTTCGCATTATCAAATTCCGCTCCGCTTATGAAATACAACAGAATACTCCTGAAACTCAGCGGTGAATCCCTGCAAGGGACTCAAAAATACGGTCTTTCGACCGACGTGCTCCACAGCTATGCGGAGCAAATCAAAGCCGTCGTCGGAACGGGAGTTCAGGTAGGCATCGTCATCGGCGGCGGCAACATCTTCCGGGGACTTCAGGGCGCCCGCAAGGGGTTCGACCGCGTGAAAGGCGACCAGATGGGGATGCTGGCCACGATTATCAACTCGCTGGCCCTGCAGTCGGCCCTCGAGGACAACGGCGTGAAAGCGAAAGTCCTCACCTCGATCCGGATGGAACCCATCGGAGAGTATTACTCGAAAGCCAAGGCGCTCGAATACCTCGAAGCCGGATACGTAGTCATCATCGGCGGCGGCACGTCGAACCCCTATTTCTCGACCGACTCGGCATCGGCGCTGCGCGGCATCGAGCTCGAAGCCGACGTCATGCTCAAGGGTACGCGCGTAGACGGCGTCTATACGGCCGATCCGGAGAAAGACCCTGCTGCGGAGAAGTTCGACGAAATCACCTTCGATGAAGTTTATCGTCGCAACCTGAAGGTTATGGATATGACCGCCTTCACGCTTTGCCGCGAAAACGGCCTCCGGGTCATCGTCTTCGACATGGACACTCCGGGCAACCTGGAAAAGGTGCTCACCGGAGAGAAGATCGGCACACTGGTCAAACTCTGAAAACCTATTATATCGCTATGACCGAACGTAAAAAACCCAATAACAAACGTCTTATCCTGATGATCGTCCTGCTCGCGGTCGTCATCGCCCTGATGTGGCTGCTGCCCGACGGATCGCAGCCCGCAGCCCCCGCAACGAACGCTCCGAAGACCGAACAGACCAAGAATACGAACGATGCGCCCGACGACATCGAGGCTACGACCCTTGTTAAAGCCGGGACACAGGCACCCGATTTCCGGGTGGAAATGTTCGACGGCACGACCTTCACCCTGGGCAGTCTGCGCGGCAAAGTGGTGCTTCTGAATTTCTGGGCGACCTGGTGCGGTCCCTGCCGCGAGGAATTGAGCCGCGTACAGAAGGACATCATCGACCGCTTCAAGGGGAACGAAGACTTCGTTTTCCTGCCCGTATCGCGCGGCGAAACCCGCGAAACGGTCGCCGCTTTCCGGGAAAAGATGGGTTATACGTTCCCGATGGGACTCGACCCCGAACAGAAAATTTACAGACTTTACGCCTCCAACTACATTCCGCGTAATTTCCTGATCGGCAAAGACGGCAAAGTTATTTCCGCGACCATCGGTTACGAGGCCCCCGAATTCGACGAACTCATTCTGCTGATCGAGCGACAACTCAACTCCGCCAACTAAACAAATACGACATATGGATACCAAAACCATTCTTTCCGAAGCTTCCGACCGCATGCAGAAAACGATCGAGCACCTCGAAGAAGAGCTGCTCAACATCCGGGCAGGCAAGGCGAGCCCGACCGTGCTGAACGGAGTTTTCGTAGATTATTACGGATCTCAAACCCCGATTTCAGGCGTGGCAAGCGTCACGGTACCCGATGCCAAGACCATTCTGATCCAGCCCTGGGACAAAAACCTGATCCGCGCGATCGAAAAGGCGATCATCGACTCCAACATCGGGCGACCCCCTCGAACAACGGGGAGCAGATCCGACTGTCGATCCCGCCCCTGACGGAAGAGCGGCGCAAAGAGCTGGTCAAGCAGGTACGCCAGGAGGCGGAAACCGCCCGCATCAGCTTGCGCAACGCACGCCGGGACGCTGTCGAAGCCTTCAAGAAGGCCCAGAAGGAAGGCATGTCCGAAGACGAGGCGAAAGACGGTGAAACCCAGGCGCAGAAGCTGCTCGACAAGTTCACCAAATCGCTGGACGCGATACTCGACAACAAGGAAAAAGAGATCATGACCGTATAGATACGCTTTCTCCGAGAAACCGAACACCCCGACGCATAAACGCCGGGGTGTATCTTTCATCAGAGGGGGGATTTTTATATCAGGTACCCCACCCACTCAAGAAAACTCGCCCGTCATACCTCTGCGATTCGAAAAAATCACCACGCACAAAAAACGCTTCCTCGACCTGCTCCTGCTGGCCGACGAACAGGAATCCATGATCGACCGCTACCTGGAACGGGGCGAAATGTTCGTAGCCCGTGACGACGGACAGGTCGTCGCCGAATGCGTCGTCACGGACGAAGCCGACAGAATCGGAGAGATCAAGAATCTGGCTGTACCCCTCCAGTATCAACGGAAAGGATACGGACGACAAACGCTCGAATTTCTGGAGGCGTACTACCGGGGGCGTTACCGGACGCTTCTCGTCGGCACCGGGGATGTTCCCCGCACACTCCGTTTTTACGAACGATGCGGATACGTTCGCTCGCACTTGATCCCCGGCTTCTTCACCGATCATTACGACCACCCCATCATCGAGGACGGCAGACAACTGGTAGATATGGTCTATCTGAAGAAGTCCTTGTAACCCGGCACACAGCTCCGCCAGCACAAAAATCGTCCGCAACGGACAATCCCGCCCGATCGGCTATTTTTTACCGGAATCGTCTGAAATTCCGCCTTTTTTTAATACCTTCGCGGCAAGACAACTATGAAACTCATTCTTAAAATATCGCTCGCATGCCTGCTCGCAACAGGCTGCGCATCGAAAATTTCCGCCCAAACCTACGTCAAACTCAACGGACTCTATGCGCTCGTGGGCGTAGTCAATCCCGCCGTCGAATTCACGCTCTCCCCCAAATCGACCTTCCAGACCGAAATAGTCGTTTCTCCGTGGAAGTCGATAAACAACCATCACGCCCTCTTTTGTATCTTCATGGGCGAATACCGCCGTTATTTCAAGGAGCACAACCGAGGCTGGTACCTCGGAGCCAATATCGGCATGCAGGCTTTCGACCTCTCGAAACCCTACATCGAAAACTGGAAGCTCAAATTCGAAAACCGATACAGCAAAGGCTACGGATTCATGATCGGCCTCTGCGTCGGCTACGAACATATCTTCCGCGAACGCTGGGTGCTCGACGCCTACCTCGGCTGGTCGTGGATGAGCAGCTTTTACAACGGCTATTCCATGGACGGGAAGATAGACATGGATCCCGGCCATCAGGTCGAACCCCAATACCCCGATCCGTTCAACGGTTCGTCGGAGTGGTATCCCAACAAGATCGGATTGTCGATCGGATACCGTATTTTCAATCCACACAAGAAAAAATAGTTCGGCAACAACTCGTCCTGCCTCCGCGCTCCCCAACCGATTCGAATCACCCGCCGCACGAACATCGCTTCCGTATCGTCATTTTTCAACCGTATCCGTAATTTTTCCCGGTAAATTTTGGCGGGGGGGGGAATTACTTATATTTGCAGCGGAAACTCATTCGCCCGGGAATACATCCACTTTTCCCCAAGAACGTTTCCGAACAAAATATAAACCCCAAGCAAATATCCCTAAACAATGAAAAAAATTCTTTTCACGCTGTTCGCCCTGGTATTGGCATCCGGTATCGCCGCCCAAATTCCCGAACCCGATTTCATTGGCGAAGTATTGGCGATTCATTCGGACGGCACGGCTGAAAAATTGGAAAAACACAATGTCAAAATGCGCACCGGAGCCGGAGTGTATATAGCAGGTCTGGCCGTCAATAAGTCGAAAACTAAAATTCTCGTCGCAGGTAGTCAAGCCAACGTACGCTTCGCAGCCGACGAACCGGTCAATCTGATTGTCCGCGCCGTAGACAACAAAACCGACCCGATGTCGATCGTACGGGTATTCGCCATGAAGAACAACCGAAAACAACGCTCGGCAGTCATCTCGGCCGTAGGTTCGTTCAACGTCACATCCAACGATATGGAGTACCTGCCCTTTACCGCAGAAAAATACGGAGAAAACTCCTATTACCTGACTTTCGGAGATGCCCCTGCCGGTGAATACGGCATCATCGTCACCAACCCCAACAATGTCGATGAAAAAATGATCATCGTATCGGCTTTCGGAATCGATCCGGAAAAAATGCCTGCTGCATCCGGTTCCGAAACGGCAGAGGACACAGAGTAAAACATCCGGCAAATACGGCCCTGGAAACGACATTACGATATCGCACTCCACGACAGCCTACAACAAAAGAACCCCCGCCGCAAGCATTGGTCTTTCGGGGCGGGGGGCTTCCCCTTAGAGAGT
>ERZ859817.928-NODE-928-length-13925-cov-3.451694_pt1 | contig 13925 bp, 9 predicted proteins | sample MGYA00509986_ERZ859817 | MGnify/ENA primary metagenome ERZ859817 (study PRJEB30046, sample SAMN00715155) | human gut metagenome | study: EMG produced TPA metagenomics assembly of the A metagenome-wide association study of gut microbiota in type 2...
ACAATATTCGAGATATGGAAGAAAAGAAAGATTATACTGTTACGCAGGAACAGTTGGCAAGATTTGCCAAAGCATTGGGACATCCTGCCCGAATTGCTATTATGCACTTTTTGGCAAAGCAGAAAACGTGTTATTTTGGGGATATTCACGAAGAACTTCCCATTGCCAAAGCAACCGTATCACAGCACTTGAAAGAGTTGAAAGATGCAGGACTTATACAAGGAGAGGTTGAAACGCCTAAAGTGAAATACTGTATCAACCGAGAGAATTGGCAATTGGCTCGTGAACTCTTTAAAGAGTTTTTCGGGCAATGTATCTGTAAATCGGGGGAGTGTTGCTGATAATCCCCCTTTTTTAATATTGATGTTCGTTGTTTTGCGAATTACGTTTAATATAATAAATTTATAAATTATGGAAATTAAAGTATTAGGAACAGGCTGTGCAGGTTGTAAGGCTCTGTATGCAACGGTTGAACAAGTAGTAAAAGAATTAGCTTTGGAAGCGGTAATAACCAAAGAAGAAGATTTGATGAAGATTATGGAATACAATGTAATGACGCTTCCTGCTCTCGTTGTTGACGGTAAGGTTGTGGCAAAGGGCAAACTTTCTGCCAAAGAAGTAAAAGATGTATTAACCAAGTAAATCAGATTATGATGAAACGCTTTTTATTCCTTACCATTGCTTGTTTGTTTTCTATTTGGGGAATGGCTCAGATTGCCGCAGATACCTATGTGGAAGTTCTTTATTTTCATGGGAAACAACGTTGTGTAACTTGCAAAGCCATTGAGAAATATACGAAAGAAGTGGTCAATGCAGATTTGGCAGAGTTGGTTAAAAATGGCAAACTACGTTTCAAAGAAGTAGATATTTCAACTCCCGAAGGCGAGAAGCTGGCAGAGAAATATCGTGTAAGTTGGTCTTCTCTTTATGTTAATAAATGGAAGAACGGTAAAGAAGAACGTAACGACATGACACGCTTTGGCTTTCAGAATGCCCGGAACAATACATCGGCTTTCAAGAAAGAATTAAAACAGAAAATCAATCAGTTGCTAAAATAAATACAGTCTTATGGAATACTTGCAAACATGGTTGGATAATAGTGAGATACCTATTATTACCGCTTTTCTGCTCGGTCTGTTGACTGCTGTAAGTCCTTGCCCATTGGCTACCAACATTACCGCTATTGGATTTATTAGTAAGGATATAAATAACCGTAACCGGATATTTACAAATGGTGTTTTATATACTTTAGGGCGTGTATTGGCTTATTCTGCATTAGGCGCGATACTTATCGCAATACTCCGAAAGGGTGCAGATATGTTTGCCATACAAAAAGGTATCAGCGAATGGGGGGAACTGCTGCTTGCTCCTGCTTTGATGTTGATAGGGCTGTTTATGCTATTCGGAGATAAATTGCAATTACCTAAGTTCGGATTTTCCGCTACTGAAAAGACAGAAAAACTAAAAGGCTCATGGGGTAGTTTGTTGCTGGGGATATTGTTTGCCATGGCATTTTGTCCGACCAGTGGTCTATTTTATTTTGGCATGCTTATTCCCATGTCAGCTATGGAAAGTGAGGGGTATTTGCTACCTGTCATTTTTGCATTGGCAACAGGGCTCCCAGTTATGCTTGTCGCTTGGATTTTGGCATACAGTGTAGCAGGGATAGGAAAGTTTTATAACCGTGTGCAGACTTTTCAGAAGTGGTTTAATAACATGGTAGCTATACTGTTTATTTTGGTTGGCATTTATTATGGATTGATAAATTGGGGTATAATATGAAAATTTTAATTTTATGTACAGGAAATAGCTGTCGCAGTCAAATGGCGCATGGTTTCCTGCAATCGTTTGATAAGAATATACAAGTGTATTCCGCTGGTACGCATCCGGTTGAGAAAGTTAATCCTTTGGCTGTTAAGACAATGGCAGAAGTTGGCATTGATATAAGTAAGCATATTCCTACCAATGTAACTGCTTATTTAAGTGATACATGGGATTATGTGATAACAGTATGCGGTAGTGCTAACGAAACGTGTCCGGCTTTTGAGGGCAATGTAGGCTACCGGTTGCATATTGGTTTTGATGACCCCTCGGAAGTAATAGGGACAACGGACTTCATCAGAAGCGAATTTGAAAGAGTGCGTAATGAAATCAAGAATGAATTTGCCAAGTTCTACATTACAGAGATAAAAAAACAAGAACTGCCTAAATGTGCTTGTAACCGCTAATTTTTTAGGTAATATGTTCGTATTATTACAAACAATAATAGGATTATGATACAAAGGTTTGCAGATTGGCTGGTGTATGACATCTTCGGTTTGGATGCTTCAACAGCTTTAGGAGAAGCTATAAACTTCTTCTTTTACGATACGATAAAGATTTTGATATTATTATTTTTTATCAGCGTGATAATGGGAATTATAAATGCTTATTTCCCGATAGAACGTTTGCGCAATTATTTGACCTCTCGTAAACTATATGGATTGCAATATTTCTTTGCAGCCTTATTTGGTGCTATTACCCCGTTCTGTTCCTGTTCTTCCATACCGCTGTTTATCGGATTTGTGAAAGGGGGTATTCCTTTGGGGGTAACATTCGCCTATTTGATAACCTCGCCTTTGGTGAATGAGGTTGCTGTTGCCATGTTTATTGGCACTTTTGGGTTGCGTATTACTTCTATTTATGTGATTAGCGGTATTATGTTAGGTATGGTAGGTGGATTTATTTTGGGCAAGATGAAATTGGAGCCTTATTTGAGTGATTGGGTAAAACAAATTCAGCAAAACTCAACTTCCGACTCCGGAACATGGGAAAAAGAGCATACTCCGTTCTTTAGACGATTGCCGATTATCATGCAAGAAGCATGGGGCATTGTCAAAGGTGTACTTCTGTATATCCTTATCGGCATCGGTATCGGTGCATTTATGCACGGCTATGTACCGGAAGGATTTTTTGAGCAGTATATGTCTAAGGATAATTGGTTTGCAGTTCCTTTATCAGTAGTGTTGGCAGTTCCAATGTATGCCAATGCTGCCGGAATAGTACCGGTAATTGAAGTTTTTGTAGCTAAGGGTATCCCCATAGGAACTGCGCTTGCTTTTATGATGGCAGTTGTTGGGCTGTCATTGCCCGAAGCTACGCTGTTGAAAAAAGTAATGACTTGGCGGCTGATAGGGATATTCTTTGGATTGATAACCTTATTTATTATTGTATTAGGTTATCTTTATAACATTGTGTTATAGCGCAATATGTTGTGAGTATGGAATATGCAGCAATTAAAAGCTACGTTAGTAAATTACTCTTTCAGATACAGACCGAAATAAATATTTCTAATTCTGACGAATGTATAGGGATTGATAGGGCGTTACACATGATGCGTTTTATTAGACCTTTGTGTGATGAACTTAGGAAGCATACAGTAAATTATCAGTTTAGGGACGAGGCGGAAGAAATCTATTTCTTTAAAGAACTAAAGCCGGAAGTATTAAGTAAATATATGTACTACAACAAAATTTATGTTATAGAAAGTAAATTCCCAACAGGTAGTGATGTTGCGCAAAAAGAATATCTGTACAATGAACTAAATAGTTTAACATTCTATTTCAGTAGGAATTTGGACTTTTACCAGTATTACCGTTCTAAATCTACTTATTTGGATAGATACTATTTTACCCGAAATCAAAATGATTTACGAATATGTACAGACAGTTCCCATATTGATAAAGACCCTCTATATTCAACCGGATATGATTTTAAAGTGGCTAAAATTATTACTAACGAACTGTTGAAAATCTATTTGACTAACAGATTGCAGGAATTGGAGCGTATTGTACAGCGCAAAGCGGATAACGGACAGGTTGTAGAAAGTATTTTGCGTTGGACTGGCTCTAAAAGGGCGTTGGTAGAACTGATTTATGCTTTAGAAGCGAATGGGGATTTTAATAAAGGAACGGCTACTTTAAAAGAGATTGCAGGATATTTTGAAAATGTGTTCAGTATAGATATTGGTGATTTATATCATTCTTATTTGGAAATGCGAAGCCGTAAAATAAATAGAACTCGGTATTTGGAGACATTGCAAAAAAGTCTGCTCCGAAGAATGGATGAAAACGATACATGATGCGAGTTTTATTTTCTTTTCGCAAGTAATTATATTCTTGATAATAAATAAACCATTCAGTATTTCAATCAATATTGAATGGTTTATTGTTTTCAATCAATCCAGTTTTCTTGAAATCTTGCTTTCAATCAATCAGGCTATCAATATTTCAATAAAACAAGATTGCAGAATTACAAAAATAAACTCATCGGTCGGGGAACGCCCAGCGGCAAGGGGCGGGACCACCCGTCCCGACGAGCGAAAAAATCTTTAGTTAGGGAATGTCTTTCTTTCATTGGCAACACGACTTCGGAGTGAATTTGCCCAAGGTGTTTTGCGGCACGGAAAACAGATTTGTGTGCCACAAATCACACCTTGCTGTTATCTGACGATAACATGATTTCATCGGCTGGCAATCCTGTGTGCAGCGTCCAGCTTTTGAGCCAACATTTCCATGTCGTTACTTACCTTCAAATTGGTAATCCTCGCATAAATTTGAGTAGTCCGGATATTGGTATGACCTAAAATCTTAGATACCGTTTCAATGGGAACACCATTGGCAAGCAGTACCGAAGTCGCACAAGAATGCCTTGCGACATGATAGGTTAAGGTCTTTTCAATTCCGCAAATGGCTGCGATTTCTTTTAAGTAATCATTCATTTTCTGATTGCTGATAACTGGTAAAATCTTACCGTTTGGCAATTTGTCTTTGTACTTTTCCAATATGGCTTTTGGTATATCCAGCAATCGGACGGTAGATGTAACATTTGTTTTGTGTCTTTTCCGTATAATCCACAAATTACCGTCAAATCCGGTGCGAATGTCCTCCTGCTTTAACTCGCATACGTCAATGTAGGAAAGTGCCGTGTAACAACTGAAAATGAACAAATCACGTACCTGCTCCAACCGTTTAGAGCTAAACTCGTGGTTGTAAATGGTGGTAATTTCTTCCATAGTCAGGTAATCCCTATCGGTACGTTCAAACCTTACCCGATAACTCCCGAAAGGGTCGGCAGTCACTAAACCCGTATTCTTGGCAAAGTTTACTACCGTGCGAAAACGTTGTACGAACTTCATAGCCGTATTATGGCTGCACCCATAGTTATTCTTGATATACAACAGGAAATCTTCAATGAATACCACATTTATATCTTTAATGAGCATATCGGAAACGGAGTATTTAAACTTCATAAACTCCATAAGCCGTTTCTTTGTCAGTTCATAACGTGAATAGGTCTTGTCTGCGGTATTCATTTTGACCTTTTGCAAATACTGTTCGTTGTGCTGTTTGAAGAACTCTATCAAAGTCCGTTCCCTTGCTATCTTGCCTAAAAAAGCGTTCTTTACCAGTTCTGCGGTTACATATCCGTCTTGCGCCATTAACGCATGGTAATGTTGATGAACTGTGCTACGAATACTTTCCAGCATGGAATTGATGTGTACGGCTTCTGCGGTTCTGCCGGAAGCCTTGCCTAATTCCACGCTCCAGTGAGCCGGATTTATTTCCAGTTTGGTGTTAAACTGGGCTACAACTTGGTCGATAGTGATACGTGCGATAATCGGTGCATTACCGTTCTTCTTTACTGCATTTCGTTTGACGAAATAGAGTAGCTTAAAAGTACTTCTCATAATCTCTTTTTTTTAGTTACAAACTTAAATTGATAAACTGAAAATGAGATATTTGCAGTACGGACAAATCAAGACAACAAACCGCCAATTTGGGACATTCCGTGACCTAAAATCTTAGAGGGTGGACAGGTCACGAATTGGTCACGAAAGTGTGTCTTTTTGTGACCTTTTCGTGTCTTAGGTCACAGACATTATATAAAGAAAAACTCCTACAATACCTTGATATTGTAGGAGTTGTACATTTACTGTCCATTTCTGTCCAGCGTTTCTGTGATCCGCCTGGGATTCTCCTGTCGGAGTTACCATGCTGATATTTAAAACTTTATATTTTTAGTTTCAAGCATATCCCATGAATTATCCCACTAATTTGCTACGTGCTTTTGCAGTAGTTTGCTCATGGAGAATACTAACAGCAAAGATAAGACTTTTCTTTAAGTCTACAAAATTATCAATATGCATTAACTACTATCAGAAAGTAAATATTTTGCATCTTACTACTAACAAATAATTATCTATATTCTTTATTGGGAAATCTCCACCGCTTCATATAGAATAGTGATGTGTGGCGTAATTATATACTTATAACATTAAATATTTTGTTCTCATGTTTCACAGATTCATCATACTTGGATCGTGTCAACTTCTTTTGTATAAACAAGTTTTTTTCAACTAATTTAATTTGATCCAATCCCTCCTTTGAAACAATGACAAACCAACCTTCTCCAACTTCTCCATCTTTGCGTGGATCCATATGAATGTTTCCATTTGACCAATAAATAGACTCTGCCATTAAGCTTCCTTTGGAATTTTTCCATGCAAATAATTTATTTGATTCTGGCTCCCATCCTAAATATCTGGCTAAGACGGGGTTTATAGCAATCCATCTTGATTTTAATTCGAATTGATTAAATCGATGATCTCTAATAACTACAATGAAATGTCCTCCACCTCTCAAATAATGGTAATCCTTACTCAACTGATGAAAAACAGCACCAAAAATGTAGTGGTTTTCTTCATCCAATTTATCGCTAACAGCAATTTGTGACATGTATTCTTCTGTAGGTGCCCCCCAATCTAGATTCTTGATCATTGTATATTCTGCTATAATCTTGAAATCTTTTCCGTAATCCAATAAAGGTTCAGCTAATCTAGATGATTCAGCAATCCTATCCAACCAATCATTATTTACACCTCCAAATTCTTTTTCTTCAATTCTTGGGATAAATGAAGGCTTAACAGTCTCACCAAAAAGGGGGACTGTATAATCATGTGACCTGAAAGCACCTCGAATTCTTATATCATCAATAATGCCGGAGTCTATTAACTCATTAACAACACACATAATAGCTCTTTGTGCCGCAATAACTCTTGGTCTTGGATAAGAATACTTTAAGTTAACTTCTTCTAAATGGTATCTTAGCTTCTTTTCATAATCAACAGTCCATTCTTCTTTATTTCCAATTTGTTTCATAATAGAACAAGTCCTATAGATTAAATTAGATTCCTCGATGCCAGATTCTTGATATAAAATATTTATGTAGTATTCAAAGGGCCTGATTAGGTCTAGTGGATCATTAATGTCAATATCCGGAAAATATGGATCAATTGGCTTATTGAAATCTGGCTTTTTAGTTTCAGGAATATGCAAAGAATATATTTGAGGTAAATCAATTATTGGAGGAATAGGGATTTCTTCTCCTTTTATTGCAAGAATCTGACTTGCATTATCTCTCAATTGATAGTCTTTTGATATTGCAAATTCTTTAATTCGAGGAAGAAGATCATTAACCTTTATCGATTTTAACTCAAACAATGCCATTATAACATCCATAGATAGGTAATCATCTAGCTTTTTTTCTATTAATTGATTAAAAGCGTAGCTATTTCCCTGATCAATGTATTTTGCGAATAATATAGTCGACTGTTCTTTTACGATGACCACAGGGGATTTTAACAAATACATCAAATAGTCCACCAAAGTCTCTATTATAGGCTGATTGATAGATGAAAGCACTGGCAAATCTTCTGTTGGATTACTATTAGCCATTACCCTTTGCAAATAACCAAAAATTTCAAACCAAATTTCTTCCTCATTATACGTTTTGACTAATAAGGGAATTATTTCATCAAGATGAGTGATATATGTACTAGGATAATTTGTACTTGCAATATCATGAGAAAAAACTTCAAATGCTTTTTCTGAAGACAGCTCTGAATTTATCCTTCTCAAAGCATTAAAAGCTGTTATTCTAGTTCCGCCATCCATATATTTAATCCATCCAGACTCACTTGATGATTCAAGACTTTTATTGGCTAATTTCTCTGCTAATTCAACATCACCTTTCTCAAAAGCAGCTATACTTAGCTTGGCATAAAAATCGGACTCTCTCCGTCTTATTTGGGATATATTAGCAATCTCTTCAATTTGGGAAGTGGAAAGTAGAGGGGTTATATTCTCCAATACGTTTGACCAATTGAAATACGATCTCACATCTTCATCTTGAACAAAATTTTTCAAATCGTCATAATTTACACTCCGTTTCAATACTTCACTTTCATGAAGGCTTTCATTATTTGTTTTTAATTCTAAAATATTAGATGACTCTGACGATCCGGTTCTTTCTTTTTTTTCTGGTATTCGAAAGTCCGGAAGATAATTTTCTAATTTCATTCCAGATGACAAGAAAAAATTATTGATTTCAGAAAGTAAATAATGTCGATTAATTTCATACGCCTTAATATTAATAGCGGAAATAATTCCCAATACCTGATTCACGAAAAACTTTCTTTCTAATATTTTATGCCCTTTTGATAAAATAGTCTGAAGTAAAGACAAGTCTGTTGATTCTGATAAAAGCAAGTATAAATGCGTGTACAGTTGAACAATGCTAACAAACTCATCTTGACTTTTAGTTCGTTCAACAAAGAATTTTATAAAAAGGGACATAGCTTCATTGAAATCAATCAAATTATGTTCCAACTGCCAAGCGGTTTGTTCAAAACCATCATTATGATTATGTTCATATGCTACTTCCAATAATTCTTCGGATGCATCCCAATAAGCTTTTCCCTCTGTGGTTTCTTTTATATGGTTTAAATGAGATAAAAACCATTTAATTCTTTTTGTTGCGTCTTCTGGATTTTTCAGAATGGTTATTTTAAGCCATTTAATCCATGAACTAAATTGATAATCTTTGCTATAACCTATTCCTATAGATTCTTGAATTGCTTGTTTGAGCCATTTTTCACCTTCAATGAACTTTCCTATTTTGAGCCATGCATTTGAATGTGCTAAACATTCATTGATACGCCCATCAATATCGTGACCAACAAACATAGATTCTTCCAATTTTATCAATTGTTTTTGTGCTATTTCTTGATTAAAACCATTTTCTAAAAGCGATACTATGATTTTCCTTTTTAAACTGGATCCCCAATATTTTGGAGAATTCTCAAATTCCTGAAACAGATAGTTTCCTAAATTTTCTAGGCATTGGGGACTACACTTAGAAACGGCATAAATAAGGTAGTCAAAATAGGATCCTTTAGACTCTTTGAGTTTATACCAATATCTGTTTCTATGAGAAATTTCTTTATAATAAAATCTAACTATGGGAAAAACCCGTTTTGTAATATCTTTAGTTAAAGCCACTGGTGTTTGAAGAATTCCATCTGTTAAAATTTGAGTTGTAAGACATAACATTCTTTCAAATTCAACTAAAATTTCTTCGTCACTTCCTCTTTTTACTGATGGAACCGCTGTTGTAATAGAAATTCCATTGCCACATAGATTCTGCAATTTATTGAGCCTTATAAGAGGCAAAAAGGGATCTAATGAATCTTTATAATCTAAATCAACTTGTTCAGCATTAGGAGAGATATTAACACCTTCTATCCAATCACCTGTTTCATCAATATCTTGAGTGACTTTATATATCAACTCCGCAATATATATTTTACCTATCGGGGTTACCTTCTCTTTCGGAAAATATGTTCTTAATAAAGACAAATATTCTGTTGCACGACTACTATCTGCTAAATCTAAGCATTGTTCAATAGCATATTGGAGAATCTGAAACAATGTATCTCTTTCTTTTGGTGTAGAAGTATCTATTCTTTTTAAAATCAACTCGAAGTCATGCCACTTATTTTGATCTGCTAAACTATAAGCAAGATGAGTAAGAAGTATTAAAGATAAATCAGACTCTTTTTCATCACACCTATTTTTAACTACACGTTCAGAGAATTTTATATTTTCAACCTTGGAAAGAATGCTTTCAGTTGTTTCAAAATATGGCGCAGTATAAACCCACTCTTCTAATGCATCTTTTGTTTCATCATATCTGTGCATTTCATCATCTATTGTAATACCAGTGTCAGTTACAATTTCTGGATATGCTAAATTGAATAAGGCAGTTCCTTCAGATCTATACCCGTTTTCAATAAACAAACGAGATGCTTTAAGTGCATATGCTTCATTACAATGGAGAATATTTCCTGTTCTCAAATAACCACTCGCTATTTCAAATTTATTTAGAATTAGTAATTCTTCTGTAAACGAAGCAGGATCGATATTGAACAATCTTTTTTCAATTTCTGCCAGTGATAATAAATATCGAACAAGGATATTGAGATTTTTAGTCTGCCTAGCAATTTCAATGCCTAATTTACAATCTTTTTTTATTTCATCTGCCGGCCTGAAATTCAATAATTGTTCTGTAAAACTATCAGGTGTAACTTCCAAAATAAATTCTTCATATTTCTGTGCCTGATATAAGTGAAAATTCTGCTTCCATGGTTTTTCAATACTTGATTTCTTGTAAAATTCGGCAAGTTGACTATGGTAGTCTTGGTTTCTTTTAGAATCAAAATCATTTATCAAATAATCAAAAGATGTCTGGTATAAAAGAAACTGCCTGAATGAGTTGTGGAAAAATGTCAAATTTTTATCATTTTCATTAAACAGAATTCTTGCTTTTTCATTAAATGCTTTATGAACGTCATATTCAAATCCCCATTCTTTGACGAAATGAAGGCTTATAATTCCATTGATTCTTGCAATTAGACCCAATAATTGCACTAATTTCGTATCTTGTTGAATTGGCGACCAGATTTTTTTGTAATAATTATCAATATTCCCTTCTATTGCATCAAATAATTCAATTGTTTGGTCAATAGAATTAGATTTGATGACCTTTTCAACTAAATAAGACAAATACAGAGGATGTCCTTGTGATTTCTCAAAGATTTTTAGTTTTTGTGAATTTGCAAGTTGAACAGAAGTGTCAAAAGTGTCAAGATATTTATATACTTCTTCTTTCTTGAGAGGATCTATTGCAATAGTCCTGTTTTCTCTTTGGAATTCACCTTTAACCTCCTGTGGGAGGTCTTCAAGCTCATAAGTTTGGCTGCCTAAGACAATAAAAACGCCTTCTGGTAGAGATGATGGCAAAGGAAGCTCTCTTAAAAAACTGTTTGTTACTGATTTGTACTCTCTAGGCACATGGTCTAAACCATCAATAATAATTATAGTAGGCTGTCCATTTCTAAGGTAATCTTCTCCTATAGCCTTGAGTTGTTCTGCAAATACTTCTTTCAGAAAAACAATATCCTTATAAGGTAGAACCTCCCTTTTATAAATACCAGCATCTTTCAATTGAAAAACGAGGTCAAAAAATAGATAGGTAGCATTTCCTCTTTCATAAAAGTTTAAATGTGAAGATGGATTTACGAAATCAAATGCATAATACTTCACAACTCGCAGCTTCAAGCCTTTTGACCATTGGTTCAATAATGTAGATTTACCAGAACCAGGCCCCCCAACTAAGAACAAATATCCATTTTTATGCTCGGTTAATTTAGTATTTAACAGATCAATTGTTGACTGTATTGGCTGATATTTTTGTCTATCAACAATTAACTCATGGTTAAAACTAGTTCTAAATCTGTCAGTCCATCCTAATTTTTGAATAATTTCCTGACGGCTAAACTCTACCACTCTATTAGGATTGGCTACCTGTTCAACTATGAACCTACTGATTTGCTGAAGATCTTCTTTTTCCTTAGAATATTTAATATTATCAACGCTAAACTTCTTCTGTTTGTAGTTCGGTTGAAAATCAAAACAATAAATAAATTCATGAAATTCAGAATCGTTCAAGGTTGATACTTTTTTTAGATTATCAATTATAGGATTCCACCTTTCATCAATTGTTTGTTTTGATTTGAGTTTCTTCCATACTTCGGAAATGAAGTCATAAAATGAACCAATCTTTGTTTCGTTTTCTTTTATGTTATCATGAGATGATGCTGACTTATTTGTAATTAGGTGGGGAGTAATCTTTTTTGTCGGATTATCCGTCTTTAAAGTCTTCCAACTTGAAGCAATCAGAGGAAATAATTCTATAAAGTTTGCAAATGATATGTTTGCTTCGTCAATAGTCCATTTTACTTGATAAGCATGAATTTCAGAATGAGTGGAGTATTGGATATCATCTAACTTCCCCGCTTTATGATCTGCTATTCTAATCCATTCAAGTTCTCGATTAATCAAGTTTAAATAGACAAACCATGCAAATTCATCAAATTGAGGCAAATAACCTCCTATTGCAGCTCTTTCGCCACGGGCAGGGACTTTATTCTCTTCACTCATTTCCTGTATAATGCTATAATCTAAAACATTTTTTCTTATTAAACAATAGAAAAACTACAGCGAATGGCTGTCACTGCAATTATCTTATGAAGTACAAAGATAGTGATTTTATACAAGAGCCATATATTTACCTAATACAATTTACTTATAATGCACTGAATAATAGACAATACAGACACAACACAATGCATAAACGGTTCGCATATATTTTTGTTTACAAAATTCTTTTAGACAATTTTTCTTTTATATCTGTTAAACACCTCTTTCGTATAGGGAATAAATAGGACTACACTTTTGCGAGAAATACACTCTAAAGAGTAGATGTAGAGATTTTCTGTAAAACTCATAGTTTTTGGTGTTAACGCTTTATTACTGAGATGTATATTTGTTTATATGTTTTATGGGATGTAAAATAGAATATTTCAACTTAGTCCTAGTTTTCGCTTCTTTTTTTTCTTATGTCTCAGTTGCTGTTGTTTATCCCTTGGATTAAAGTCAGTTACAGATGGGAGTATCGGAAACAAAAAAGACAAAGCGTCTCTATCGCTTGATTGATTTACTGAATTATTGGTGGATTGGTTTACTGATATACTGAATTGCTGTTGTATTGAAATATTTGAGGTTGTTTTTACATTTTCATTTGTTTGCACATCAATAGTCTTTCTACCAACAATTTTTTGTTCTTGTAATTCAAGTTGTTCAAGTATAGAACCGTTCTTCATCGTGTTGTGATAGTTGAATGATTCTGTTTGTTGGCGATTGTAGTCGAATACTTTATCAAATCCCTGTTCTACTTGCAGGAATAGATTCTTTCTATCAAAACCACCTTTAATCGTTCCTTTCTTAGTATTCTTGTGGTTGGTTAGCGGTGACAACTTCTTTTTATTGGCTTGGTCTTTCCGGCTCACTATTAAATGACAGTGCATATTCAGTTCATTATCGGAACGGTTACGGTGAAAATGGATTTTACCGTAAAACTTTATATCCGAAGCGGATAGTTCTTTGTTGAAGTTCTTGGCATATTTAGGAATAAATACCTCGCGAATATACCGTTTCATAGCTTTGGCTTGTTCCTGCTCTGTATTACCCATTGTCCGGAGTTCCTTTTCCGATGGGCTGACATGAATAGCATAAAACTTAGCATCTGTCTTTAGGAGTTGCCCGATATTGCTATCTATATCTTTTATAACGGTTGATTTGTAGATGTTATCATCTTCCAGATTGAAAAAGCCTTCGGTATAAATACCTTTCTCCATTCTTTCTAAATCTTCATGTTCGAGGTAGTTAGTAAGCTGTCGACTACTACCAGCATTATTATATGTACCGTTAGATGGCGGGGCAAAGTCTATGTGCATAACTCTATGTATTTATCAGATTGCTGATTTCCGCTTTCAAGTTCTCTTTCCTTTTACTATCCATCATACCACAAGCAGATAGTTCCGAATAGAGTTGTATCAAGTGAAGCAACTTTTTATAATCTCGTTGGTGTATTTGATAAAGTGCGTTAATCTGTTTGGATTGGTTGTTTATAACATCGGCATGATT
>ERZ859817.929-NODE-929-length-13916-cov-2.154751_pt1 | contig 13916 bp, 10 predicted proteins | sample MGYA00509986_ERZ859817 | MGnify/ENA primary metagenome ERZ859817 (study PRJEB30046, sample SAMN00715155) | human gut metagenome | study: EMG produced TPA metagenomics assembly of the A metagenome-wide association study of gut microbiota in type 2...
TCGCGCTCGGCGTGCGGCAGCGGGTTGCTCGTCCATTCGGCCCAGGCGCGGCGGTTGTTCACGATGTCCGTGGCCAGGTAGATGGCGTTGCGCATCGATTGCGGGTCGGCCTTGTCCTGTCCGGCGATGTCGAACGCCACGCCGTGATCGGGCGATGTCCGTACGCTGCCCAGGCAGGCCGTGAAATTCACCCCGTCGGGCGAGAGGGTCTTGAACGGCGTGAGTCCCTGATCGTGATACATGGCTAGTACTGCGTCGTAATCCCGGTAGTGGCCGCTGGCGAAGAATCCGTCGGCAGCGAAGGGGCCGAAAGCGAGTATGCCTTTTTCGTAAGCCTCATTGACTGCCGGTCGGATGATGTGTTCCTCTTCCGAACCGAGCAGACCGCCGTCGCCCGCGTGAGGATTGAGTCCCAGCACCGCGATACGGGGTTCGACGATGCCGAAATCCGCCTTGAGCGACGAACGCAGCTGTTCGAGCCGTGTGACGATCTTCTGCCGGGTCAGGTCGTGGCTGATCTCGGTGACCGGGATGTGGATCGTGACCAATCCCATGCGGAGCAGGTCGCTGCACATCATCATCAGGGGTTCGCCGCCCAGCTCGGCCGCCAGAAATTCGGTGTGTCCCGTATAGCGGAAGTCGTCCGACTGGATCGACTCCTTGTCGATCGGAGCCGTGACCAGTGCATCGAGCTGTTCGTCCCGCAGGTCGCGCACGGCGGCGTGGAGCGCCTCGGCTGCCGCCCGGCCCGCCTCCGGCGAGGCCGTACCCGGCTCGATCTTCGTTTCGTCGCCGCAGAGAATCAGGTTGATCTTGCCCCGGCGTATCTCGTGTATCGAAGAGGCGATATGGAAGGGGACGGGTTCCAGATCGGCGATGGTTTTCTGGTAAAATTCCGCCGCTTTCAGGGATCCGTAGATGACGGGCGTGCAGAGTTCCGTCATACGCGGATCGGCGAAAGTCTTGAGAATGACTTCCCAGCCGATGCCGTTCGGATCACCCTGCGTGATGCCTATTTTGAGTCTGTTTTCCGACATAAATAAAATTCTTTGTTCCGTTTTCGCGCACGCGATCCGACGATAGAATCCGTCTTTTCGCTGTTTGCCGGGCGAAAACGCTCTGTTTCAATCTACAAATATAGGATATTTTTTCGGAGTTCGCGGATTTTGCGCCGAAATTATGACCGGATGTAAATTTTTTTGCCGAAAATTATGGGGGGGGGAATTTTTTCTATCTTTCGGAAAGTTTTGAACCCATTAAATTGGAAGTGTATGAAAAAGTTGCTTTTATCGGTGGTTGCGGCATTCTGCATAACCGCTTCGCCGGCCCAGAGTTTTGAAGAGTTGTTAGCTCCGGTCCATTCCTGTTGCGAGCGTGGGAATCGGGCGATGGAAGCGAAGAGGTATGCGGAAGCGGAGCGTGAGTACCGGGAGGCGATCCGCCTTTTCGAGACATTGCCCGATAGTGTCCGGACGCAGCTCGACGAGTGGAATTACGGCGGCTATTTGAGAGGCGAATATTACAACCTGGCTTGTGCACAGTCCCGACTGAACAAACGCAGGGCGGCTGTGGCGAGCCTTGCGGCCTATGTCGATTGCGGGAACTGCGATTACTCCTGGATGATCGAAGATCCCGATCTGGACAATATCCGCTCCGAGAGGGGATATGCGGAGACTGTAGAAAAAGCTCGTGAGCAGGGCGATTTCATGTGGATCTTGCGGCAGGCGGGGCCTTACGATTCCTCTGCGCCGACGGATTCTCTTCCCCGGTTCCGCTATGCCGATCCCAACGACCGCGATCTGGTGCGGGTGCGGGAGTATTTCAACTTGGACAGTATTGCCGGCAGCGGCGACGAACTGTCGAAGATCCGGAACCTGATGCACTGGGTGCACAATGCGGTACGTCACGACGGCAGTTCCCGCAATCCGACCTCTCGCAACGCGATCGATCTGATCGAGGTGTGCCGCAAGGAGAACCGGGGAATCAACTGCCGTATGATGGCTCAGGTGCTCAACGAGTGCTATCTGGCGATGGGTTTCAAGTCGCGCTTCGTGACCTGCATGCCCCGGAAGATGGTCAATGACTGTCACGTTATTAATGTCGTCTATTCCGCGACGCTCGACAAGTGGGTTTGGGTCGATCCCACGTTCGATGCCTACGTGGTCGATGAGAACGGGGTGATGCTTTCGATCCAGGAGGTTCGGGAGCGGATGCGCGACGGGCGTCCCTATTTCCTGAACGAGGATGCCAACTGGAACAACGAGTCGCCCCAGACGCAGAAACATTATCTCGATACCTATATGGCCAAGAACCTCTATTACCTGGTATGCTCCGACCGGAGCGAGTTCGACACCGAAACCTGGTGCGAAGGCAAGCATCCGATCTATTATGTTGCGCTGATTCCGGAGGGCTATGATTGCGACCGGGAGTATCATTTCATGACGACCAACGACAAATGGTTCTGGGCATCGCCGTATGCGGAGTGATTTCGGTCTGCGTTGGTTCCGAACCCTCTCCCGATCCTGCGGAGAGGGTTTTTTAGTCGCTCGGAAACAGGAGTGTATATTCTGTCGCTGGCCGGTGTGGGGCGTTTTTTAAGAATGGCGGAATGTGCGCCCGGCTAAGAAACGGAGCGCTTGGGGGAGGGAGAAATTCCGATAGGTATTCCGGTCCTCCGTATCGCTGCCGTTCTTTTTCGGCTGTCAGTTGTCTGTTTTCCGATATATGTTCGCCCGGCGTCGGGCTTATGCCGTAGAACCGTCTGTGTTTGACGTAATTACTTCCCGTTTTTCCCGAAATCGTTCGCCGAGGAGATAAAAGTCGCTAAACTAAAAAATGCACCGGACGGGGATTTGCCGGCTGAATGCCGACTCTCCGGTCCGGTTCTCTCTCGTCTTTCGGACTTGTCTTATCTCTTTGCGCTCGCCTGCCGGCGGAATTCGGCGCAGACGACGGCCGTGGCGATCGCTACGTTGAGCGATTCCGAACCGTTGCGGTCGGCGGGATAGGGCGGGATGAACAGTTTGTGCGATACGTGTCGTGCGGCGGCCGGAGCGATCCCTTGGCCTTCGTTGCCCATCAGGACGATCCCGCCCGGCGTAAGGGGTGTCGAGTAGATGTTTTCCCCCTCGAGGAAAGTCCCGTAAACGGGAATATTCCGCTCCCGAGCCTGTGCCAGGTACGGTTCGAGGGCCGTGTAGTGGACTTTGACCCGCAGGATGGCCCCCATGGTCGCCTGCACGACCTTCGGGTTGTAGCAGTCGGCGGTCGTTGGGGAACAGACGATCTCGGGGATGCCGAACCAGTCCGCCAAGCGGATGATTGTGCCCAGGTTGCCCGGGTTCTGCACCTGGTCGAGCGCCAGCACCAGCTCCCGTTGTGCCGTATCGGGCCGGAAAGGATGATGCGGGATTTCGACCAGCGCCAGCGAATCCGACGGGGTCTTCAGCAGCGAGAGCCGCTCCATTTCACGCGAAGACACGGTTTCGACTTCGCCGCCCTCGAAAAGCCCTTCCAGGGCGAATATCTTGCGGACGCGCAGGGCGGAGGTGCACAGCTCCCCGATGAACTTGTGTCCTTCGGCTACGAACAGCCCGTGTTCGGTGCGGCTGCGTTTGTCGGCCAGCGAGCGGACGAGTTGTATTTCGGCTTTGGTCATGGTTGCTGCCGTTTTTCGATCGTGAATGTTGTGCCTTCGGTGGCCGGGTGGGTATCGGGAAATACCGTGCGGGCCTCTTCGACCAGAACGCTCTCTTCCTTGTAGCGGGACGAGTAGTGTCCGATTACGAGCCGTCCGGCGCCGGCTTTGAGGGCGATGCGGGCCGCTTCGACCGTAGTGGAGTGACCCCGCTCGCGGGCGATCTTGTGCTCGGCGTGGGCGTAGGTCGTTTCGTGGTAGAGCAGATCGGCCCCCTCGACGAGTTTTGCCGCTTTGGGCGACCAGCTCGTATCCGAGAGATAAGCATATGAACGTGGCGCGTAAGGTCGGTAGGTCAGTTCCGCATTGGGGAGCGTGTCTCCGTTGTCGAGCAGAATATCTTCGCCTCGCTTGGCGGCCGTGATCCGGGCGATCGAGAGTCCGTATTCCGTGATTTTCTCCTTGCGGACGTTCAGCGGGGGCTGTTTCTCCCGGAACAGGTAGCCGGAGGTGGGGATGCGGTGACGCAGGGGAACGCTCCACACCTCGAGCGTGCGGTTTTCGAACAGTAGGGCGTGCCGGGTCGTATCGACTTCCACCCATTCGATTTCGTAGGGTAGTTGCGTGTCGAAGTAGCGCAGGTGGCATCCGAGCATTTCGCCCAGCGGCGCGGGACCGAAAATCTTGAGCGGCGTGCGGCGTCCGTAGAGCCCCAGCGTCGAGATCAGCGGAAAGAGTCCGAAGACATGGTCGCCGTGCAGATGGGAGATGAATACCGCCCGCAGTTTCAGCGGATTGATTCCGTAGCGGAACATTTGCTGTTGTGCGCCCTCGCCGGCATCGACCAGGTAGTGCTGTTCGTGTACCTTGACGATCTGCGCCGACGGATGTCGGTCGGGCGTAGGTTTGGCCGAAGCCGAGCCTAATATGGTTACGCTGAAACTCATCTTTTTTCGATTTTATAGGGCATCTTTCGCCCTTCCTCGTCCTCCCCGAAAGGGAGATACTTGAAGTATGTCCCTTCCGTGTCGTCCGTCGTCATGTCAAAATCTGCACCCCTAAAATCAAAAAAGGGCGGCAGGATATGGGGACTCTTTCGCCCCTTTTTCGCTCTTTCCGACTGGGGAATACTTAAAAGTATGCCCATCCGGCCATCGCATCGTCCTGTCAAAACCTGTGCCCTTAAAATCAAAAAGGGTTGCAGGGAATGGATACCTTCCGTTCTTCCTCGTCCTTTCCGAAAAGGGTGACAGCCGCGTCGAAACCCATGCTGCAGGAATTGGAAGAAGTTCGAGGGTTTCCGTGTTCTCCGCCCGCCGGTTTTGTAAGACTGGGTTTCGAACGGTCGGAAACCTTCCGGCTGCCGGAGACGAAGAAAGGGAACGGCTTTGACGGTTCGTTCCCTTTCTTTGTCTGGGAATTATTGTAACAGGAAACGCTCGCAGTCCAGAGCGGCCATACAACCCGAACCGGCGGCCGTAATCGCCTGGCGATAGTGGGGATCCTGCACGTCGCCGGCGGCGAAAACGCCTTCGACGCTGGTGCGGGAGCTGCCCGCTGCGGTTTTGATATAACCTTCGGCGTCGAGTTCCAGTTGGTCTGCGAAAATCTCCGTGTTGGGATGGTGTCCGATCGCCACGAAGAAGCCGGCGATGTCGATTTTGGTTTCCGTGCCTTTGTTGTCGCGCAGCAGGGCGCCCGTTACGCCGGTTTCATCGCCCAGCACTTCGGCCGTGTTGTGCTCGAAGAGGACTTTGATGTTCGGGGTGTTCATCACCCGCTCCTGCATGGCTTTCGAAGCCCGCAGGTAGGGCTTGCGGACGATCAGATATACCTGGCGGCAGATCGAAGCCAGGTAGGTGGCCTCCTCGCATGCCGTATCGCCGCCGCCGACGACCGCTACGTCCTTCTTGCGGTAGAAGAATCCGTCGCAGGTGGCGCAGGCGCTGACGCCCATGCCCTTGAATTTCTCTTCGGAGGGCAGTCCCAGGTATTTGGCTGCGGCGCCGGTCGAAATGATCAGGGCTTCGGCTTGGATCTCCTTCTCTCCGTTCACGATGACGTGGAACGGGCGCGAGGAGAGATCGACGCTGGTAATGACGCCCGGGCGGATATCCGCCCCGAAGCGCAAGGCCTGCTGGCGCATGTTATCCATGAGTTTGGGGCCGTCGATGCCTTCGGTGAAACCGGGGAAGTTTTCGATTTCGGTGGTGGTGGTGAGCTGTCCGCCCGGTTCGATCCCTTCGTAGAGTACCGGCGAGAGATTCGCCCGGGAGGTATAGATCGCAGCCGTATAGCCCGAAGGGCCGCTGCCGATGATCAAACATTTTACGTTTTCCATAAAGTATTTTTTTTGTTAAGTTATTAAGCTTCGACGTATTCGTTTTCTTCGATGTAGCGCGGTGTGAATCCGCCGACGATGCGTCCGTTGTAGTCGGCAAGCGCCCAGAGCCCTTCGCTCCGAATGCGGGAACAGCCCGTGTAAGGGTTGTAATCGACGATTTCGTAGCGGGGTTCGATCACGTAGCGCCCCCGTTTGTCGATCAGGCCCATGCCCTGTGCGGTCTGGACTTCGGCGCGTCCTTCGCGGAAGTCGGCGGCCCAGACGAACTGCGGCGCGATAACCGGTCGGTTTTCGGTATCGACGAACCCGTAGCCGGTTTCGTCTTCCACACGAACCAGTTGATCGGACATCTCGCCCACGAACAGATGCCCCGGAAATTCGGGCAGCGTGGTGTAGCGGGACGGTTCCGCGTCGCAAAGCATCTGCCCCTTGCCGCCCTGTTCGCGCACGAACTGACGCAGACGTTCGAATCCTTCGGCGTCGTGTCCTTCGCCGAAACGGGCGAAATGGTACCGGACGGGAATCAGTCGTCCGTCGGAGGTGACGTAGAGGTTTCCGGGTTTGAGGTTGTTGTGGCTGAAGTCCAGCTCGGACAGTCCCGCCTCCAGTTTATCGAGCGCCGACCGCAGGGATTCGGCATCGAACTCTGCGGCGCAGACCGAAAGGGGGCGCCCTTCGGGCAGCCGATGCAGCACCACATCGCAGGTGCGGGTCGTCCCGGTGTCGTCCGTGTAGGTCATTTCGTCGCGCAGGATCGTGTATTCGGTAAGCAATGGTGTCCGGAGGTACCGAAGCCGGGCCGCTGTCTGTTCGACGGCGAAGATCGAGGCTGTCGAGAGCGGGAAGCAGAGCAGGTATTTCCGGCTCTGCCATTCGATTTCCGCTTCGGCGAAGCGACTGGTGCGCGACAGGACTACTCCTCCCGTCGCCGTCCGGCGGGGACGGCAGTCGCGGAGCGTCGAAAAGGCCAGATCGGGAGCCTGGAGCGCTTCGGTGAAGTTATAAAGGGTGGGAACGGTCATCTTTTTACTGTATTTTGATGCTGATCGAGCCGATGTTGAGGATGGCGATGAGTTCGGCGATCGACGTGTTGTAACTCATTCCTCGGAAGGGTGGCTTGGCCAGATCGCCCCGCACCTGTCGGATCGCCTCCGAAAGCTCTTCGGGCATCGGACTCGAACAGTCGTGCAGCAGTCTTGCGTAGCGGTTGTCGGCGGGAATCTCCTCTTCGGTCGGAAAGAGCAGCGAACGTGAGTCGGACGTGGTGGCGATATGGATGTTGATCAGGAGCACCTTGCCGTCGGTGGTTCCGATGGTGCGGATCTTTTCGCAGATCGCAAGCTGTTCGCGTTCGTCGCAGTCCGAGGCTTCCCCGTCGGTGATGTTGAAGACGATGGGCGGAAAACTTTCGCTGTGGGCCGGATTCGTGCACCACGCTTGTGTCAGTCGCGGATTTGCAGCAGCGCTTCGTACATGGGTGTCTGGCCGACGGCTTTCGGAGCGATCCAGGCCGGCATCGAAATCTTGCGGAAGGTGGCTTCGCCGTCCGGCATGCGGCGCTCCACGACCGTTTCTGCGAAATCGACGGGCAGAGCGGCCAGCCGCGATACCGGAACCAGCGGCTCCGGATCGTTCAGCAGCGATACGATTCCGTCGCCCGAATAGCCCAATACCGCGATGTCGTAGTAGTCGCGCACCTCGTCGCTGCGCCGGGCCCGTTCGATGAGTTCGAACAGCAGCCGGTTGGTGACTTCGGCGACGGCTTCGGCCTTGGTGGTCTGCCGTCCCCGGAACAAGAGTTTCTCCGCCATCGAGCCGGATTGGTCGATGGCCAGGATGAAGGCTGTGCGGTGGCTCCGCGTGATACTTTGGGTGTACATTATCGGATTCCTCTTACGGTGTGGTAGTCCTGCATTTTCTCCTCCTCCGAATCGGCATCCACGCCGTATCCGACGGCCATGGCGGGCGAGCAGTCGCGGGCCCGGTCGTCTTCGGCGGATTTACGGAGCGTTTCGCGGGTTCGCTCTCCGGCTGTCACGGCTTCTGCGATCTCTTCTGGGGAGGGAGCGTGTCCGAGCAGTTGCGCGAGCACCCCTTCCGCCCAACTGCGGGCGTAATGGTCGTAGTCGGCGGCTATCCGGTCGAATGCCCGGTCGATGCCTTCCAGCGAATCGATGCCGCCGTTCGCAATGGCGTCGAGGATACGTTTCACCTCCCGGCGGGGAACATATTGCCCCGCCACATCGTTCCAGCGACCCGTGCCGTCCGCACGACCCGGTTCGCCGTTTCGGAGCATCGCGCCGAGCGAGGCGACGATCGCCTTATTGTAGAGCTTCAGACCTCTTTGCAGCTGCGTGGAGCGGATTAGGGCGTGGTTGTGGACATAACTCTCCGCGTCGGGGTGCGCTTCCGCCAGCGAGTTGAGGGTATTGACCGCATCGATCATTCCTCCGGCCAGATAGGGGTTGTACTCCTCGAAGTTGATCCGGTCGCGTTTGACGGTGCGCCGGTCGCGTTCGAGCCATTTCCCGATGTCGCGCACAGTGCCGTAGCTGGTGAGGTTGGCGCCCGGCATCAGTGCCGAACGTCCGTCCTGTTCCACCAGGTAGGAGAACGGAAACGCCGAGGTGTCGTGATGCTGCGTATGGCGGCCCAGGACCAGCGTAAAGGGTCCTTCGATGGCCGGAGCCATGATGTAGGTGCTGCTGCCGAATTTGCATCCCCGCAGGTGGACGGACTGGTGCACTGCGCCGCTCTTGAAGAGGTGGTTGCTCTGGTTGGCGCCGCTGCCGGCGTTGAAGAACGAGAACATTCCGGCGATCAGCAGCGAGGATTTGTGGTGCGAAACGGTGTAGGGACCCGCGAAGATCGAAACGGCCTCTCCGTTTTCGCAGTGGCTGTTGGCGAAAAAGAGCGAATCGACGGCCGTGAAGTGTTTGTCCAGCGTGCAGCATTCGCCGGCGAAGCAGCGTTCGAGAAGCGTGCCGCCGTCGATGCGGGCTCCTTCTGCGGCGATGAAATCGCGGGCCTGGACGTCGATGCCGACATAAGCTCCGGCGCAGACCGTGCCGTTTTCCAACAGGGATGCTCCGTCGATCGTCGCTCCTTCCCCGATATTGACCTCCCGGATGAAACGGGCGCCGGTGATGCGTGCGTGCGGACCAACGGTACCGAGGGTGTCGCGGCGCTCTGTGGCGTAGCGTTCGATCATTCGTTCGATGGCTTCGACAGCCTCGGGGCGATAGCGATAGACGGCCAGGATGTAGGCGGTCTGGGCGGTGAGTCGGTCGTAGATCCGTACGGTACGTCCGCCGTTCTCGTTGATGGCGGCGACCCGGACTCCGTTGCCGAACGAGGATTCGCGGCGGCATTCGAGCGCCGTAACCCCTTCGATCAGCGCCTCTTCGCCGATGCGGTAGTTGCGTATGGTGCAGCGGCGCAGCCGTGCTCCCCGCCCGATCTGTACGCGTCCTTCTAGCCGACAGCCCGAAAGTTGGGCCGGGGTGAAGTCTTGTGCGACTTCGATGGCATCCCAATTTTCCGCGCTGTTTCCGGCGGCCGTGAGCGCCTCGATTTCGGCCGGTGTCGGTTTTCTGTATTCCGTCATGTCGTCGTTGCGATTCGAAATATTGAAGACAAAGATCGTGAAAGGTGAGGGCAATCGTGCGGGCTTGCACGCAAAGATTGCCGAACTGCCTCCGATCTTCTGCAAAGATAGCGAAAGCCGGGAGAAAACGGGAACTTATTCCCGGTTTTTCGAGGCGCATCCTATCTAAAACTATGTCAAAGATAGCGAAAGGTGGACGGCGAGCCAAACATCCCTTTTAGTTTCTTTTTTTGCGTGGCAGAGTTCACGAGTGCCCTCTGCTTCGACCGTCGGTTGTCCGAACTTGTCCGAACTTGTCCGAGTCGCCTTCTATCTTTTGCAAAGATAGTCAAAGCGACGGGCAATCGAAAATTTATTTTTCGGATTGCCGCGAAACAACCCTGTCGGAACAGGTATTCTTCGGATAAAGATAGTTGTTCGCCGTCAAATATGCAAGGTGGTTCGGGGTTCCTTGCGGCCGATGGCCAGACGTTGTCCGTCGCGGACGACGATCGCCCGGCCGTTTGCGAACGGTTTTACCGCATTGCAGTCCGAACAGTCGATCGCTACGGCACCGGTGGGGTCGATGAAATGCCAGCAGCGTCCCGTGCGGACGGCGGCCAAGCCTTCGGTGAAGTCGAAACCGGCGTCGTATATGGGTGGGATCAATTCCCGTTCTCCGATTTTGAAACCCCACAGTCCGTCCCGGACGAAGAGTTCGCCCCGGTCGGCCGGAGTTTCGGGCCCGCAAACGGCGTATCGGACGAGCGGCTTCAAGTTCGGCAGGCGCATCAGCGGGGATTCGAGCAACCGGGCGATGCGATAGCGGACGGCATCGCCCGCCTTTTCGAACAGTGCGAGGCATTCTGCGTGGGCCGCACAGCCGTGCCGGACGATTTTCCGGGGCGAGAGCAGCAGTCCCTCTCCCCGGTTGTAGCGGGCGAGCAGTCCGGGCTCGAGCGCCAGCGCGTGCAGGGTCGTGGAGATCGTGGCGATGGAGTAGTCGTCGATCGACGCGTCGAAATCCTCCGCCGTGCGTCCGGGGTGCTGGTAGGCTGCCGTGCCCAGTTCGGGACTTTTCTCTCCGGCGAAGACGGGAAGAAACATCGCATCGAAATCCACCGGACGGAGCGTGCCGCTCTCGTCCAGCAGAATATTTTCGGGTTTCAGGTCCCCGTGCGCCCAGTCGCTTTCGAGAAGTTCCAGCGCCAGGCGGTCGAACTGTCGGGCCAAGTTGCTGAGGTGCGCTTTGTCGCCGGAGCCGGCGCCCCGCATAACGGCTTCGTAGAGCGTGATCCCTTCGATCCAGTCGTCTATGACCACGTCGCACCACTCGCCCTGCCCGTCGGCCTGCCAAACGTAAAGCTCTTGCCGCAGGAGTTTCTCTTGATAGATCGCTTCGAGATGCTCCATAGGCCGTGTGTAGCATTTGAGCATTTTGTACCGGCCGCCGCAGCGGATTTTGAAAACCACCGCGCTGTTGCCGACCCAGCGCAGGGGTTCGCCGTCCGAAGAACGGCACACTTCGATTTCTCCCAGTGTGCGGGTCAGCCCATAGGGATCTTGAAGAGCCTCGATGAATTGGCGGATCGAATGGAGCATGGATAACAGGATGAAGGGAAGATAAAAACAAGTGGAAAACCGAAGGCTCTCCACTTGCAGGATTGAAGAAAAGCGTACGGGAACGCTTTTCCGGTGTCGGATTAGTGGCAGCAGCCCTCGCCGCAGCCTCCCTTGTGGTCGCTGCAACCTCCCTCATGATCGCCGCAGCCGCCGTCGCAACCGCAGCTGCAGCCGCCTGCCGATTGCAGGTCTTCGGGCGTTACGTCGCGTACCGAAACGACCTCGACCTCGAAATTGAGGGTCTTGCCGGCCATCGGATGGTTGAAGTCCATTTTCACGGTCTCTTCGCCCACCTCCTTGATGGTACCGATCATGCGGTTGCCCTGTGCATCGCTCATCGGCACCTGCGAACCTGCGAAGAGGATGTCTTCGGCCAGCTTGCCGTCCACCATGAATGTATTTTTAGGCAGATCGACGATCGCTTCGGCGATCACCTCGCCGTAACCGTCCTTCGGAGAGAGCGTGAAGGCAACCTTCTCGCCCGGCTCTTTGCCCAGGATCGCCTCCTCGAATTTGGGGAGCAGCATGCCTGTTCCGCAGATGAACTCGAGGGGAGCGCCCGGCTGGGACTGGTCTGCGATTGCGCCGTCAACGGTCAGTTTGTAATCGACCGCTACCATTTTGTTTTTTTCTACTTTCATTGTTTTCAGAAAATTATTTGAGTGTAATTGTGACAAAGATACGATTTTCGCCCGGATTTTGCAATCGGGATGAAATAAACGGATTTATACATTGTATTATTAACGCGAAAACGATGAAAAAATTATTCTTCGCATGGATCATGGCGCTGTGGTGCTTCCCCGCAGTATTCGCGCAGAGCGGGCAGGGGATTCGTTATCAGGGAGAGGTCGGTGTGGGGACCGCTTTCGGAGTAGGATCGAACGCCTACGACCGTTTCGTCCTGGAAACCGTCCACGGCGTGCGCATCGGCCCGCGACTGTTCGTCGGCCTGGGTGTGGCCTGGAACTACTATTCCGCCCGGGGAGATATGCCGGACGATAGTTTCAGGGAGTACACCGACGGAGGCCGTTCGTTCGTCCCGATTTTCGCCGATATGAAGGTTTATTTCCTCGACCGGCGGATTTCCCCCTATCTGAAAGTGGATATCGGTTACGGCATCCACAAGCACGGCGGTATTTATGCTGCGCCGGCCGTCGGTGTGAAATTCGGTTTGGGGAGTGTCCTGGCACTGAACATCGACTTCGGATTCCAGGTGCAGCAGCAGACTGCTCCCGACACTTCGAGCGGTCTGGGAGGTATCGTCCTGCGTGCCGGGTTGAGTTTTTAGGCTCGAATCCTTCGGGGTGAAATAAAAAGGAGGGGCGCAGTCCGCGTCCCTCCTTTTTCATGCAGAGTCCCGGTTTATTCCGTGCAGCGGCAGACCAGATTGCGGTCGCCGTAGCCGTTGTCGATCTTCGACACGTAGGGGAAGAATTTCGACTCGCGGATGAATTCGAGCGGGAACGCTGCCTTTTCGCGCGTGTAGGGATGCGACCATTCGCCGCAGATTTCGGCAGCCGTGTGGGGAGCGTTCACCACCACGTTGTCCGCTTCGCCCGAAGCGGCGGCCTCCTCGCATTCGCGCTTGATTTGGATGAGCGTGGCGATGAAGCGGTCCATTTCGGCTTTCGGCTCCGATTCCGTAGGCTCGACCATCAGGGTTTCGTGTACCGGGAAGGATAGCGTCGGGGCGTGGAAGCCGTAGTCCATCAGACGGTGGGCGATGTCGCCGCAGTCGATGTTGTAGTCTTTCTTGAAGTGGGTCAGGTCGAGAATCATCTCGTGACCCACGCGGCCCGTTTCACCCGAATAGTAGGTGCGGTACTCCGACTTGAGGGCCGACGACATGTAGTTGGCGTTCACGATCGCCATCTCGGTAGCCGCTTTCAGACCTTCGCCGCCCAGCATCTTGATGTAACCGTAGGTGATCGGGAAGAGCATGGCCGAACCCCAGGGTGCCGATGCCACGGCCGTGATGCCTTCGTCGCCGCCGGTGGGGACGATCGAATGCGAGGGGAGGAACTTGCGGAGGTGCTCCGCCACGCAGATCGGACCTACGCCCGGGCCGCCGCCGCCGTGCATGCCGCGGTAGAGCCCATCCTCTCCAACACGGAGATCTTCGACTGCGACCTGTATCAGGCGGGCTTGGGCAAAAAGATCGAACAAGACTTCTGCGAACTCAACGCCGGCCCCCGCGCCGTCGTCGCGTGCTCGCGGAGCGCATGGCATAAGCTCTGCGGCTCAAAGCCACGCCCGTCCTGCGCGCGGTTCCCAGAGATTCGCGCGCCCGCCTTATACCCGCGCGGCCATCTGCCGCCAAAAGACAAGGAGCCCCAACATGGAACTCACCTTCCGCTGGTACGGACCTAATGAAGAAAAGATCACCCTGCAGCAGATTCGCCAGATCCCCGGCTGCCGCGGCATCGTGGGCACGCTGTTCGATATCCCTGCCGGCGAGGTCTGGCCGCGCGAGCGCATCCACCAGCTGCGCCAGATGATCGAGGACGAGGCCTCACCCTCAAGGTCATCGAGAGCGTTAACGTCTCGGATACATCAAGATAGGTACGCCGCTTCGCGACCAGCATATCGAGGCGTACAAAGAGACCATCCGCAACCTGGCCGCGGAGGGCGTCGAGGTCATCTGCTACAACTTCTGCCCGTGTTCGACTGGGTCAAGAGCGACCTGGACTACAGCTGCCGGACGGCTCGTCCACCCTGGCGTTTGT
>ERZ859817.934-NODE-934-length-13804-cov-1.416103_pt1 | contig 13804 bp, 14 predicted proteins | sample MGYA00509986_ERZ859817 | MGnify/ENA primary metagenome ERZ859817 (study PRJEB30046, sample SAMN00715155) | human gut metagenome | study: EMG produced TPA metagenomics assembly of the A metagenome-wide association study of gut microbiota in type 2...
GACTTCGACTTTTTTCTCGTCATGGTGACTGCCCTCTATTCGTCTTTTGAAGATGGATAGAGGGCTAGTTCTTTATAATAGGTTGCCTTATGGTATTCATTTACAGTGAAAAGGTAAGAATTTTACTTTTCACCGCTGGACTTCGAATTGAAGATTTATGTACTTTTGTCTCATATAGATATGTATTAGCCAATAATTAAAGCAATATTCTAATAATATGAAGACCAAGCGTACAAGAAGTTCTTTTCGTTCTATGAATTCGGAAAGAAAGTTAGAGTCCATCTTTTTATTTGTTACCGGAAAGTGTAATGCCAAATGTGCCATGTGCTTTTATGCCAATGATATGGCTAAGAAAGAAAAGGATTTGACTTTCGAAGAAATCAGGAAAATATCAGAGACGGCCGGAGAAATCAACAAGTTGTGGGTATCTGGAGGCGAGCCGACGCTCCGGGAAGATCTTCCTGAAATTCTTGAAATGTTTTACCGCAATAACCAAATCAAAGATGTCAATATGCCGACAAACGGACTGAAGCCGGATCGTGTCATCGAATGGGTGAAACGGTTCCGCACCAACTGTCCGGATTGTAATATCAATGTCAGCATCTCACTGGATGGATTCGGAGATACACATGATACACAACGAGGGGTACCGGGCAATTTTTATAAAGCGGCAGATACCATACGGAAAGTAAGCGAACATTTTAAAGACGATGGAAAAGTATTGCTCAATGTAGCCACGGTTATCACTAAATATAATATAGACCAGATTAATGATTTCATGACGTGGATGTATGGACGTTTCCATTTATCTACTCATACGATTGAACAGCCCGTGGCGTCACCCGCGAAGACGGAGTCAAAGCATTGGACGAATCCACCCTCCGACGGATTCAGGATGAAGCAGCCCCTATATATAGAGCTTATGCCAAACGAATGGTGAGTAACACTTCCGGTTTGCGCAAACCTATCACAAAGTTCTTCTATATAGGTATTATCCGAGCTTTATATGATATCCGGGCAAGTAATATCGACCAGCCAACTCCCTGGGGTATGGACTGTACGGCAGGAGAAACGACATTGGTTATTGATTATGACGGTCGATTCCGTTCCTGTGAATTGCGTGAACCGCTTGGCAACGTGAAAGATTACGATTGCGACGTACAGCAAATCATGAAAAGTGAAGCTATGAAACAAGAAATAGAAGCGATCGGACATGGATATAAAGCAAACTGCTGGTGTACACATGGTTGCTTTATCACTTCTTCCTTAACTTTCAATCCTCGCAAAATGATTAAGAAAGTATATAAAGGTTATCGTGAAGTGAACAAGCTCGACAAACCCATTGATTTCGGCGAGGACAATATGTCTAAAATGGAAGAGCATTACCACCTCGACCGGGAAAAATTACGTCTGCTCGGCATTATCAGGAATTAATCACTATAAACGTTCCGCCATGAAAATACTTTTGGTTACCAGAGGATCACAAGGAGATATCTATCCTTATCTGACCATTGCCTCCGCGCTGATAAAACGAGGACATCAAGTCACATTGAATCTTCCACAAATATTTGAAAAAGAAGCAAAAGCATATCAGCTGGATTATGTCTTACAGGATTTTGATGATATACAAGGAATGGTATCGAAAGCAGGAGAGAAATCGGAAGGAGCCAAACCTTATCTAAAATGGATGCGCGATGTGATTGATGTACAGTTCAAGCAACTGATTCCTCTACTGAAAGAGCATGATATACTGATAGCCACCAACTCCGAATTTGCAGCAGCCAGTGTTGCTGATTATTGTCAGAAACCATTTATCCGGACTGCCTTTGCCCCTTTTATACCCGGCAGGCATATCCCCCCTCCTATCTTCCCTTATCCAAAGCCTCATCCAATTTTCACTCCCCGGTTTATCTGGAAGCTGCTCAATATCGGCAACAACTATATGACGCAGAAAACCATTAATAAAAATCGGGAACAGTTAGGACTGAAGCCTTTAAAGAACTGTGGTTATTATTCCACGGAAAGAGCCTTTAATTATATGCTGTACAGCCGTTATCTCGGTAATACAGATCCCGATTGGAAGTATAAATGGGATATTGGAGGATACTGTTTCAATGACGCACTACACTATGATACGGATGCCTATCAGCAACTTCTGGATTTCATTCAGCAAGAACAAAGACCTGTTATCTTCTTTACATTAGGGAGTTGCAGCGCAAAAGAAAGCGATGCTTTTTGTAATCGGTTAATCCATATCTGCCGACAACTGAATTTCCGGCTGATTATCGGCTCCGGCTGGTCGGGTACAGGAAAGTCCTTAGCAAACGATAAGGATATCTTCCTATTGACACACACCATTCCGCACAGTCTGATATTTCCTCACTGTGATGCTGTCATGCATCATGGAGGAAGCGGAACAACACACAGTGTAGCCCGTGCAGGTAAACCACAAGTTGTCATGCCGCTAATCATCGACCAGCCCTATTGGGCTTATCGTGTTCAACAGTTGGGAATAGGACCGAAATGCATCAAAATCAATAAAGTTTCCGACCGGGAATTAAAAGAAAAAGTGAATGATTTGGTGACGAATCCTGTGTATAGAACAAAAGCGACAGAATTAGCCAAACAAATCCGCAATGAAAAGTCTGTAGATAATTTCTGTGATTTTATAGAATCTGTGGTGATGAAAAACAATAGCATATAAATGAATACACTTATATAGAATACCAAAAGTCACAAGAACGATAGAGGTACAATGAAAGCAATTTACTTATAAACCTCTATTGTTCTTGTGGCTTTAACTTTGGATTTATCATAGTTTTCTCTGAACACCGTCGTCACCAACGACGTAATAAACTCCATTGTCTATCAATACAGCCCGTCCACGCTTTTTCTTCCGATTCTCCTTATTGTCAACATTGACAGCGATGACTTTACCATTATAAAAGGTTGAAATATCCTTGAAGATAGTGTGCCCCACAAGGATATGTTTTACCATATAACGATCCAACATCATTTGTAAAGAGTCCTGTACCAACGGTTTATACTTGGGATCTTCTCTCACCAGGCCGCGATACCAGATCGGACCGTCATTGCCATACAGAAAATCAGTCAATGGAGAAAGTGCCTTACGCTCTTTTTTGCTCATGAAAAGTGCCCGGCTCATTTCCTCGTTCACAGTGGGGATATTCAAGTCCTTATCATAGAATAATTTTCCTAATCCGGCATGTACATATAAATCGGTTCCAATAATTTGCATTGTATTACGTGTTGCAAGCCAACGCCCCAATTCGGTATTTGTACCGAATAATGAAGGATATTCCACTCCCAGTTTTTCTGCCAGCAATTTATATTTATCTTTTGTATAGCGAAGATCGTTAGACAACACCAAAGCCTCATGGTTTCCCAAAAGGAAAGAGACATGACCTCCCGCTTTAGCCGCTTCGTCTTCTAATTTATAGAACAGCCAAAAGATCTGCAGTACATCCTTGCCACGGTCGAAAATATCTCCGATAATCACCAAATGATTGCTACCGAAATTCCATTGGTATTTATCATTAATTACTCCGTTTCCTTGCAACAGACTAATCACGCAATCCAGCCGCCCATGAGGATCGGACATCACAAAAACTTTCTCCGGACGGGTATATTGCCACTCCGGTCTTTTCAATGGATGGAGTTTTACATCAAATGGATACCGTCCCTCATGATCCGTCACACGGAAACTGAAATCTTTAGGTAATGTCGCATAAGTCTTGTCTGTAATCCGTCCTTTCTTATTGACATTAATAACCCGTGTACTACCGTCTGCCTGATAGAGTATATAGGGTCCGTCACCAGACAATTTCTCTTTTTTCTCTTTCTTCTTATCTCCTGAATGATAAGTTCCGGCCTGAATGCCGGAACTTATTAAAACGAGAACAAGAGTAGAAAGAAATAATCTCAAAAAACGAGTGCTCATATTCTTTTCTTTCTTGAAGTTTATTTTTTAATCGTTACTAATTCTCCTTCGTCATTGATGGCTTTAATATCATCTCCTTCAATAACCACGGCACGAGTCTCTTTTTCAAAAGCCTTGGGATGATTAACACAAATATCATATACCTTTTTATTATAGGTATACTTCCACGACTATTTTCCGTATGGCCGATAATAATACGTTTGACATCATATTTAGCCAGAAGTTTATCTACATCCGCTTCCTTTATCGGACTGTACTCACTGCCAGTCTTAACCATTCCACGATACCACAACGGACCGTTATAACTATCACTATAAAGGAAATCGGCAATCTCCGGATATTGTTTTTTCCGTTCCTCTTTTGAAAGGTAAATGCTCTTGCTCACCAGTTCATTGATTTCGGGAATCGTCTCTTCGCGTTCCATAAACGCCTTACTCAATCCTGCATGAACATAAAGGTTTTCACCTACAATCTGAATGGTGTTTTTAGAACGCAGCCAGTTACCCATCACATTCGTCAGTCCCCACATTTTTCCATAGGTCATGTTCATCGCTCTTTGCGAAAGAGTGTTGTACTTGGCATACGTATATTTCAGATTATCACGCATTATCATTTCTTCGTGATCCCCCAAGATAGTTGTCACTCTGCCACCAACAGCTTTCGCCTCAAATTCCAATTTGTATATGAGCCATAAAATAGGAAGTACGTCTGCTCCACGATCGAAAATATCACCATCAATCACCAAATGGTTACTGCCATATATCCATTCATATTTATCATTAATCACTTCCCCTGTTTTCAGAATAGCGGCAAACAAGTCGAAACGCCCGTGAAGGTCGGATACGGCAAATGTTTTAGCATACTCGGTACGGTCTTCCCATGCCGGACGTTCGAAATTCTCAATCTTATTAATGGGTACCTGAAAAAGGAGTTGATTATCATCCGAATACACATCCAGTTTCAATCCGGCCGGTAATCCGGATTCTTCACGAATGTTCAATGCATTATCTTTAGTCACTTCCAGGATTTTAAGTTTACCGTTTTCATAGAAAAGGTAAGGGCCATCATTACGGAAATGAGTGATTTCAGCTATATCCGGTCCCACGGGAGTCAGATCTTCCCCGCACGAATAAAAGGCCGTGATGAACAAACCCAAAAGGAAATAGATGCTATATATCTTTTTCATAATTTCTATACGTTAATGCGTTAATTAATGCAATTCATATTCCGGATTCTGAACCATATTCTCATTGTACTCCATTTCGTGGTTAGGAACAGGAAGAACGATTTTATAATAACTCCAATCAAACTCTACTGCTTCATTGGGAACTTCGCTCAAATAATCTTCACGTATCACTTTCTTGTTATTTCTAAGTAAATCAAAGAAACGTTGTCCCTCTCCCCAGAATTCAATGCGACGCTGTTCAAGCACCAGATCCAGATTTATATCTTCATCTGCCACAGCATCCAGATCCTTACCCGTACGTGCATAAATAGGTTTCAGATACTTGCGCGTATTAGGTATATCATTCCTCTTAATCGCAGCTTCAGCCGCATTCAGATAGAGTTCCGACAGACGGAAAACCGGAATATTGGCATCTTCATACGATTTAGAACCTTGTGCCGGATATTTCAAGCAATAAGGTTTACTACTACTCTCCGTAGACACCATCTTACTACGAACATCATCGGAATTGTCTTTCATGTAGTCTTTCCAATACTTTTCGGTGGCTATCAGATTATATTTGGTGCTAAGATAACCGATGGATGATTTTCCCGGACTATCAGTTGTCAGATTCACAATTTCGAACAACAGTTCACTATTGAACGGAGTAGCCCATATCTTGGCATATTCATCATTGGTCCACAACTTATAGCCTTGTTTTTCTGCACCTTTAATAGCTTCGGCAGCCACATCGTATGCCTCTTTGTCATTCCCCATATAGAGGTAAACCCGGCTTAATAATGTCATTGCCGCCCATTTATTGATTTTACCCTCTTTCTTTACCGAACGAAGCAGCTTCACCGATCTGTCAGGTCGTCTGTGATGGCCTTATAACATTGGGCAGTCGTATTGCGGGAAGGCTTGATATTCTTATCTTCTACCACTTTATCAATGATGGGCACAGCCAATGATGCCCCGTTATCTTTTAGATAAGGATACCCGTAAATACGTGTCATATCGAACAGCAACAAGGCACGTATTGCCAAAGCCTCTCCTTTCAAGTCATTATAATACTCCTGCTCTGTCAGCTTCTCCAGTTTCGGAGTTGTAATTTCCCGATCGGGAACAAGCTTTATCTTTTCAATATCCCGGAATAAAATGTTCAGGTTCTTACCAATACCGTAGTACATTCCCCAGAAGCCACTAGGTCCATTCGTCTTATTATACTTGAATGTATAGAAACTGACATTGGTGCTGGAAGACTTATAAGATTTCATGTCATCTCCCCTCAAATCACCATAACAGAACATATCTGCTCCATAATAACTGGATGACTGCATACTGCTGTATGCACCGTTCAGCACAAATTCAAAATCTCTTAATTCGGTCAATGAACCATCGGTTTCTATAGCTGTGGAAGATTGCAAATCCAACCAGTCATTTCCGCAACTACTCAATAAGGTTGCAAAGACACCTAAAGCTATATATTTTATCTTTTTCATACTTATTCATTTATAGATTAATGCACTTAGAATTTCACTTCCAAACCGAATGTATAAGTTCTCATCGGAGGAGTATCCCAACTAGGTGATGAACCCGATTCGGGGTCAATATAATCGTATGCCGCCCAAGTTAACAGGTTATTGCCCGATGCATACAGGCGTATATTGTCTATACCCACTTTTCGGGTCCATGTCTTCGGCAGTGTAAAACCGAAAGTCAGATTCTTCAGACGAACATAATCTCCACTGTATAAACGACGTGTAGTAGCATAATCGGTCATGGAAATTGATCTACCGACTACAAAACGTTCGATACTCGTTTCATCCCCCTCCTTCTGCCAGCGTTTCCGGTAATAAATAGGAATATTCAGTGTTCCGTCGCCACCATGTTCCAGTTTGCTTGCCGAACCATCATAGTTCCATGCTCCAAAAGAGAAATTCACGTTAAAATTCAGATCAAACCACTTATAGGAGATGCTGTTACCGAGTCCACCGGTGATAGTAGGATCGGCACATTGCAGTATCACTTTTTCCGCACTACGCGGATCTTTAGTAGTTTCTTTGTTCAGATTTCCATTTTCATCTGTCGTATTCTTATAGAACATCGGCTCACCGTCTGCCGGGTCGATGCCTGCAAATTCAATCATATAATAGGTAGAATAGGGCAAACCTACCTTATGAATAGATGTTCCGCTGGTTACTTGTTTCAAATCTCCGTCCAACTTCAGGATTTTATTGGAATTATGTCCCAGATTCAAACTTGTGCTCCAACGAAAATCTTTTGTCTCGATATTAGTTGAACGAATTTCCAATTCATATCCCTTGTTTTGTAATTTACCAATGTTGGCAAGATAACTTGAGAAACCTGTTGCAAGAGATAATGGCCGGCTGTAAAGCAGATTTTTCGTTGTACGGACATAATATTCAAATGTAACATTCAGTCTGTTGTCGAAGAATCCCAGGTCGATACCGGAGTTGAAGTTGTAGTTGGTTTCCCAAGTCAGTTCCTTGTTTTCCAGTTGCGACTGCGTGATACCCGGATTATCGTTATAATTACTAGTCAGACTGCTCAATCCCATATATCCATAATAAGAAGACGGCAGAGTTCCGTTCACACCATAAGAAACTCTAAGTTTCAGGTCGCTTAACCAGTTCTGAAGAGGTTTCATAAAACTCTCGCTACTCACTCTCCATGCACCGGACAACGACCAGAAATTTCCCCAACGATTCTCTCTCGCCAATCGCGAACTTCCGTCTGTTCTCCAACTCGCTCCCAGATAGTATTTGTTGTCATAATCATAGTTGGCACGCGTATATAAGAAACAATACGCGTCGTACTGTTAGAACCTCCCATACTCTGATACACTACACCATTGTTGACTTCCGGTTTATCCCAGCGTGCAAAATTAGAGATAGTAGTTCCCAATCCATCCGACTCCTTACTGTTGATTTCATAACCAACCAAAAGGTCCAGATTGTGTTTTTTCTTGATCTTTGTCTGATAAGTCAGAATATTAGACCATGTCATATTGGTAATATCATTATAATCTTTGCTGAAACGTCCGTTATCATCGTCACCGTCACTGGTACGCGGGTCTTTCCATGCACGAGACTTGTTCATCACAAAATCATAGCTGAATGTAGACGCAAACTTGATTCCTTTCCAAATGTCGAATGATGCATATACGGTATTGAAAGAACGAGTCGCATATTCTCTCTTAAAATTATAAGAATTTGATAACATCGGGTTACGGTCATCCAATTTGATTAATGCACGGTTCCAGGTGCCGTCTTCATTCCATATAGGGTCAGACGGTGTGGCTCCATTACGCGTACCGTAAATTGGAGAAGTATACGATGTACCCTCCGAATAAGTATCCTGATTCACTTTGGAGAACTGTATCTTTGCACCGATATTCATCCATTTAGCCATCTGATAGTCTACATTCAAACGTGCAGAAATACGTTCCAGACCGGAGTTTATCGTAACACCATCCTGCTTCATATAGCCGATAGATGTATAGTATTTAATCTTTTCCTGTCCGCCGGAAGCCGAAAACTCGTAATTTTGGTGACTACCGTTACGGAACAGATAATCATCCCAATTCACAAAACCACACCAAGGGATCGGTGCATACTGGTCAATATTTGAATCGGCATAAGCCCATGCTTCATTCTCGGTCATCCCCTGATGAAGTCCTACCTCATCATCGGTCTTACCGCTAAAGTTAAAGCATAATTCCGAAGCCCCTCGTGGATCAGGTTACGACGTTCCTGTCCGCCCATCAATTCGCGGAAAGGCATGGCAAAATTAGAGAATCCCCAATCCGATTTCAATTTAAAGACCGGTTTACCTGCTTTTCCTTGTTTCGTGGTAATAATGACAACGCCATTCGCTGCACGTGAACCATAAAGTGAAGCAGCAGCGGCATCCTTGATAACAGTGATGCTTTCAATATCCGATGTATTCAAAGTAGACATTACATCCAAACCGGAATCACTACCGGATGCACCAATATTACCCGACAATACGGGAACACCATCCACTACATACAGCGGAGAATTGGAGGCATTGAACGAACCCATACCACGGATACGGATGGACGTTGACGAACCCGGTATACCCGAACCGGTATTTACACTGACACCGGGAGCCGCCCCCTCCAACACTGTTGGAAAGATACATTAGGCACATCTTTCACAGCATCTGTCTTTACGATACTGGCAGAACCTGCATAAGCCGATTTCTTGAAAGTACCATTCCCGTTACAATCACTTCGTCCAACAGGTTATTATCCACTTTCAGGATTATGCTCATCGGCTTGCCGGGAGTTGCAACGACTTCCTGTGACGTATAACCGATATAAGAAACCATCAGAGTCACTTTCTTGTCTGTAACTTCCAGATGGAAATTACCATCCATATCAGTCATCATACCGTTAGTTGTACCTTTCACAATGACATTAGCTCCGATTATCGGCTCTCCACTATCTTCAATTACTTTCCCTGTAATCGTATATTTCTCACGTGCAACAGTTTCCGTCCTAACGGGTTCAGCCTTACGGATGGCAATTACTCCATCATGAACCGTATAAGTCAGTCCGCTATTTCGCAGGCATTTGTTTAGCACTTCAGAAATCAGTTCATTCTTCACATCCAGATTTTCCACTCTGACTTTCTTCGCATCATTTGTGCTGTAGATAAAGGTAAAGTCCGTTTGTTTCTGAATTTCCCAAAGAACTTCATTCAGTGTTACATTTCTGAATTTGGCTGTAACCGTGGTCTGTGCGAATACAGATGCGCGCATCAGCCCTGAAGTCGTAATACAGAGAAAAAGGAACATCATACAAAGACGTTTTCCATATTTCCCAAATCTGGCAACATTACGTAGTTTTTCCATAAAACAGGGATTAATGATTAGTGAATATTTTGATAGTTTTTCCTTCTACTGTGACTGTTACTCTACCCGTTTGCTCCAACAATTTCACCAATGGGGTAATCTCATTATAGCGGTTAACATAGCAGCCGAAACGTAACTCTTTTGTCGCTTCATTCTCATAGACTACATCCATATCATACCATCTGGCAAGAGTTTTCATGATGTCGTCCAATCGCTGATCTTTAAAATTGATCTTTCCATGTATCCATGAAGTATAAAATGCAGTATCTACATTGCGTACATTGATCTGGTTGCTGCCCGGAGTAATACAAGCCTGTTCCGATGGTTTCAGAATCCGGTTACTTCCATTTTCAGTCTGTACTTTTACCGAACCGCTGACAAGTGTAGTTTGATATTCTTCGTTTGCGTAAGCTGATATATTAAAAGTAGTTCCTAATACTTCTATTTTCATCCCTTTGGTTTGTACAATAAAAGGCTGTCCGGTTTTGCTTACTTCGAAATAGGCCTCTCCCTCCAATTCTACCAGACGGCAATCCTGTGCAAACTGAACAGGGAAGCGGATGGAACTCATAGAATTCAACTGTACCTTGCTTCCATCGCTCAACATCAGCTGATATTCACCACCACGAGGAACGTTTACCTTATTATATGCAAGTTTTTCGGATGTCCGGGCGGGAGCCTGCTGATAATTCAATGCGGTAGAATCCACCTGAATGACTGTACCATCTTTTTCTTTCAATTCCACGCCGGAAGTGGACTTCAAATCAATTGCTTCTCCATTATCCAAAATAAGAACGGCTTTCTTACCACCCGGAACAATTTGTTCCTCTACTTGAGATAACGGCTGGGGTTCATTACCGCTCTTATATATTGCCACAGTAGCAATAGCCACCGGAAAAATGAAAATAGCAGCATATTTACATATATTCAGTATCCGATGTCTGAACCGATGGCGTTGGATTTTTCTTTGTACCCCCTCCCATCCATCCTCTGCATGGAAAGTTTGCCGCTTCTGCATATTCTGCTTTATGTTCTCTTCCTTGCAGATTTCCTGAAAAAGGCGTTCGTTTTCGGGCGATTCATCTCTCCACCGGGTCAGTTCCGCCTGTTCTTCTTCCCCGATTTCATCAGATAAGTATCTGGCAATGAGTCTTGCAATATAGAAATGTTGGTTTATCATAATTCACATGTTTTAATCGTTGTTTATACTAAAACAGGTGAATTGAAAATCAGGGTGTATTAAAAATGATTTTTTTTAAAAGAAACTATAAAAAGTAAAAAACCAGGTAGTAATAGTCTTTCAAATATACGCGTAATTTACGGTAGGCAATCTTTTTCTGGGAGTGTACCGTTTCGCCGGAAATATTCAGTGTTTCAGCAATTTCCGGATTGCTTTTTCCCTCAAGTGCCAGTTGCATAATGCTTTTCATCTGCGGCGGTAGTTTTTCAATGGCATCCACTAATATCCGGTAACTTTCTTCTGCTATGACCTTGTCTTGGAAAAAAGAGTCTTTACTCATTTCCTGAACTTTCTGTGCATACTCGTTCATGACCTTGGTATGTTCCAGTTCATTTAAAGATTTATTGCGTACCGACGTATAGAGGAATGATTTAATCTGATGCACATACATGAAATCACGCGCAACTGCCACAACTTCACAAAACACTCCTGAACATATCAGCCGCTAATGCATCATTTTCGACATACTGATTAGCAAACATACATAGAGATATGTAATATTTGTCGAATATAGAACGAAACTGAGTCTCATCAGTTAACTTAATACTAATATAGTCTGTTGTGCCAATCACGTATTCTTTATTTTGGTTACAAATATACCATTTGAAAATTATGTAACCAAACAAAAATGAAAAATCACAATCTTTGTTTCATTACAAAACCCTCAAAGAAGTCGTCCCGGTAACTATTACCGATAGCAATTTCATACGATTTTATAAATATATCATTATTGTCAAATGACTCGATGTGATCGGTATTAACAATATAGGATTTATTCACCCGCAAAAAAATAGATTTTGGTAATAAATCGAATATGGCTTTCAGGCTCATGCGAGTAATGATACGCTGGTCGTTCAGTTGAAGAATGACGTAATCTTTCAATCCCTCAATAAAGAGAATATCGGAGAAATTCACCTTGAAATACCGGCGCTCTGCCTTTACGAAGAAAATTCAGCGGCAACAATCGTTTCAATAGCTTCTTTCTCTTCTTTCAATAATAGAGAATGATAGGATAACGCTTTATCCACCGCCTTTTGAAAACGTTCCGCTTCGACGGGCTTAATCAAATAGTCGATTGCATCTACTTCATAGCTATCCAGCGCATATTCTGTATAGGCTGTGGTGAAAATAACCAGTGTTTTTTTGGAAATCGTACGGGCAAACTCTATTCCTGTAATCCCAGGCATCTGAATATCCAGAAAAACCAGATCGACTCCTGCTGCTCCATAAAGTCGGAAGCAGTTGCAGCACTATTAAAGCTGCCTATCAACTGGAGATTATCGGATTCTTCTATCAATAACTTCATGGCCTCACGTGCCAAGGGTTCATCATCTACAATGATACAATTCATAATGTTATACTTAAAATTACAGAATAGAGATTTTCATCTTCTTTTTGTTCCAACTTATAATGTTCAGGATACAGTAATCCTAATCTACGCTGAATATTGGCAAGTCCGATTCCACCGACTTTACCCTGCTGGACTGCAACAGACGGTTTAGAATTCTCACACCGGAATTCCAGCCGGTGAGCCTCCACCTTAAAAAAGACATGGACATACGAAGAATGCTCACTATCAAAACTATGTTTCACCGCATTTTCCACAAAAGGAATGAATAATAAAGGCTGAATCCAAATGGAATCCACTTCTCCCTCCTGCCTCAACGTAAACTGGAAATTGTCACGGCGTATCTTTTCCAAATTCAGGTAGTCATTCAGGAAACGGATATCCGAAGCCAATGAAACTCTTTCACGCGAACTGTCATTAATCTGATACCGTAGCAAATCTTCCAGTTTGAAAAGTACTTTGGAAGCTTCTTCCGGATTTCTCTTTATCAGGACATTGGCATTATTCAGCATATTGAAAAGGAAATGCGGGTTAATCTGATTCTTCAGAAATGTCAGTTCGGATTGTAAAGTAGTGGACTCGAGTTCGTCAATACGCAGGTTGTAACGCAACCAATGGGTAAACAGTGATATGGCTGCCGAACCTGCGGTAACAAAACCGATGGTCAGTATCCCCGAAAAAGTATTAATGAAAGTAGCGAATCTGCCAGGATCTTTTCCGGGCAGAATTACTTCAAAGAGTAATCCCTGGGTGATTGAAAGGAAGACGATGACTACCAAATTCGTCAGGACAGCCGCCAGGACATAATGACCTAAGCGGTTCTTCAACAGAAAACAGGGTACTAATATATACAGGTTCATATAGATTACTGTATTAATGGAAACAAAATATGCCAGGAATCCACCAAAACGCCGCCAAAAAGAAACTGACTGCAAAGGTTCGTACCAAAAGACATTAATAGTCATCAAAAGAACTATTATTTGCAGTAACAGATGTCTGCATGTCCGGTAATGAGGACTTAACAAGAAAGCTGTAACACTTTTATCTTCCATTCTTCTATGTTCTGTATTCAGGTTCATACTTCACCTCCTTTCAATTCCAACCAGATGCTTTCTGTCGTCAGGAATAGTCTGTAACGATTGCCATATAATAAGTTCAGTCTTTGGCGGATTCTTTCAAGTCCTTTAT
>ERZ859817.940-NODE-940-length-13742-cov-1.829400_pt1 | contig 13742 bp, 14 predicted proteins | sample MGYA00509986_ERZ859817 | MGnify/ENA primary metagenome ERZ859817 (study PRJEB30046, sample SAMN00715155) | human gut metagenome | study: EMG produced TPA metagenomics assembly of the A metagenome-wide association study of gut microbiota in type 2...
GGATACGCCACAAAAATCATGACGAAAGCGATTGCCAGAATAATCAGCGCACTACTCATATTGCTGGAAATCACCATAATCAGGATTGCTTCAAGTCCTGCAATCAGTACAAATAAAAAGAAATTATACCACAGGCTTTTAATCTTTGACCCTGCCGCACATACTGCCGCAGACAGCATAATAATCACGGCCGTCTTTGACACATCCGCAGGCTGCACGCCAATCGGACCGAAACGAATCCAGCGCGTTGCACCGTTGGCAGTTTTACCAAACGGAATCAGCGCCAGAATCAATAACAGCGACAGTGCAAAAAACGCCGGTGCGATTTTCCTTAAAACATGGTAGTCTAACCGGTACATAATATACATCATAATAAAGCCCAGCACATCAAAAATCAGCTGTTTTTTAAAATAGTACTCCGAACTGCCGTGTTCCATCTGTGCCGTGTAAGAACTGGTACTGTAAATCATCACCAGTCCGAATCCAACAATAAATATAATGACAAATAAAAGGCTATAATCAAAATACCTTTTATTGGACATCTTTTTTACCTTTCTTGCCATACCTCACCTCATTTCTGCAGGCATTTTAATGCCGGAAGAACCGCGAGCCAATTCTATTTGGCTCTGCGATAAAAAATTACTTTGTGACGCCTGCGGCACAAAGTGATATGCGAAAATCTTTGATTTATGGATTTTCGCATTCTCCTCATTTCCGCAGGCATTTTACCTTTAAAGGGCATTTACATATTCTTTAAACAGTCTGCCGCGCTGTTCATAGTTATCAAACATTCCCCAGCTTGCACATGCCGGTGAAAGCAGTACGGCATCGCCGTCTTTGGCATTTTCCGCACAGATATCCACAACTTCTTTTAAGGACTCTGCCTTAATGATATTGGTAAAGCCGTACTTTTTAGCCGTTGCTTCAATTTTGTCACTGGTCTGTCCGATTAATACCAGAAGCTTGACACGATCTTTAAATGCTTTGACATATAAATCAAATTCTGAGCCTTTATCATATCCGCCGCCGATTAAAACCGTCGGTCTTGTCATCGCTTCAATCGCCTTGACTGCCGCCTCCGGGTTGGTTCCCTTGGAATCATTGTAATAGCGCACGCCGTTTTTTTCTGTTACAAATTCAATCCGGTGTTCCACTGCTTTAAACTGCTTAATCTGTTCTACAATAATTTCATCCGGGATACCGGCTGCCTTTGTAATGCAGACTGCCGCCATGACATTTTCATAATTGTGTGCGCCAATCAGATTCATGTCGTGGACATTCAGCAGTTCCTGCGACCGGATGCCGTCTGTATAGCAGATCATATCGCCTTCCATATAAGCGCCTCTGTCCGGCTTTGTAAATCTTGAAAACCACACAACCTTTGCTGTTGTATGCTCCCCGAACTCCCGCAGGTAATCATCGTCAAAATTCAGTACGCACACCTCTGCCCCCTTCTGGTTCATCGCAATCTTTTCCTTTGTCTGCACATAGCAGTCCATCGTATAATGGCGGTTTAAATGATCCGGCGTAATATTTAAAATGGCACTCACAAGCGGGTGGAATTCATGCACGGTTTCCAGCTGGAAGCTGCTGATTTCCGCCACGGTATAAGAATCTTTGTTACTTTTTAAAACCTCTGTTGTATAGGGATTGCCGATATTACCGACTACGAAAGTATCCTTATGATATGCTCCTACAATCTGTCCTACAAGGGCTGTTGTCGTTGTCTTCCCATTTGTTCCGGTGATTGCAAGGACTTTTCCTTTATCGAATGCATAAGCCAGCTCTACTTCGCCCCATACCGGCACGCCTGCCGCTTCAAATGCTTTTACAACCGGGCTGTCAATCGGCACACCCGGACTGATAACCAGTAAATCCGAACTGTCCGTTAATTCTTTTGTCAGCTCTCCCAGAACAATCTCTGCTTTGTATGTACCTAATTTTTTTTCAATATCCTCTATCTTTAACTTTTCGTTTCCGTCATACAGCACAACTTCTGCACCGACTGCATTCAGCAGTCCCACTGCACCGATTCCACTGATTCCGGTTCCTACTACTGTCACTTTTTTACCCGAAAATTCCATCTTTTTCTCCTTTTTCCCTGCATTTTGCAATTAAATTTTATTTTACTATCAATTCGGGTATATTTCAAGGTATGGAAGGATATTTTCAAAAAGTTCCCGGATCACGGGTGCTGCGATTGTACCACCGTAATATACGCCCTGCGGTTCATCAATCAGGCACATGGCAATCACCCGCGGATTGTCAACACTTGAAAAACCGACAAAGGAAGCGATGTATTTTCCCGAACCACGCGGCAGTTTTTGGGAGGTTGCCGTTTTCCCGCCAATGGAAAAGCCTTCAATGTACGCATTTTTTCCACCGCCGTCCTCTACAACCTGACGTAAAATGTCTTTCATGGTATTGCTCGTTTCCTCTGTAATGGCATCGGTTACGGTTTCATAACAGAATTCCTGTACGGTTTCTCCGTCTGCGCCCGCCGCCTTTACCGCAAAATGTGGTGTCACCAGTTTGCCGCCGTTGACAATTGCCGCCGCCGCACGCAGCATGATAACCGGTGTAATCTGAAACGACTGCCCGAAAGACATTGTTGCCAGCTCTACTTCTCCCACATTTTCAATTTTATGGATAATTGTCGAAGCTTCGCCCGGCAGATCAATTCCAGTCTTTCCCAGAATACCCAGCTTGCTTAAATACTCATAAAACCGTTCATTGCCAACGCGCCGTCCCCACTCAATAAATGCAGGATTACAGCTGTTTATGTATGATTCCTTCCGTCTGTTATATACTTGTCTTTATACGTTTCTCTATATCTGCCCGTCTGTTTTCTTTGTCTGTTTATCCTGATGTATTCCTGTACTTACATCCTCCCAACAGCCTCCATTTTTGCCCATGCTGACATACCGGATTCTGCCCTGCTGTTTTAATTCTTTTACTTTTGCAGGATATTTCCCCGGGAATACCCTGTATATTCTGCAATTTCCGCTGTGGTCAGCCGATTATGGCTTAAAAAAAGCTGTTCTATCTTTTGAATACTCTCCTGCCTTTTTTTCATTTTGGCATGGATATGACGGTAAGGCATCATCCGGCGCGCTCCTGTCCGGTAGCAGACACACAGGCGGTTATCGGGATAAACGGTTATTTCAGACAGCGTGTTTTGTACCACCGCCTGACGGACGGCTTCCTGACCTTCTTCTGAATACAGATACTGACGGATAGCAAAAAGCCGCTGCCCGGGCTTTGCCGTATCGTTTCGTTTTTCCTGCTCTGTCATCTGATTTATCTGCTGTGCCAGCATTTCCGATGCCAGTTTATAATCACTGTCACTCACAATCCCGTCCATATACTTTTGAAGCAGGTTCTTTTTCTTTTCCCGTAACCGCCCATATTCCATGCAAAAGTCTTTACTGCACGGGTTCTTTTTTAAAACTTTTTCCAGCAATAAAAGGCCGTTTTCCGTCTGCGTTTTTATGCTTTCCATATCTTCTTTTTGAAACTGCTCCCACAAAAGCGGTTCCAGTTCTTTCTCATAAACTGTGATATTTTTACAGACTGTGCCATCCGGATTTTTCTCAAGCTGTCTGCCGCACATCCAATACACATTTCCTGCACTTCCTGTTCTTTTGCAGTACGCACATCCGCATTTTCCGCAGACGATTTTAAGGCAGTGCTGCGGCAGCGGGCTTCTTTCTTTCTGTTCTTTTGCCTGACTTTTGCTTTTCCGGGCATTTAACGCATCATTTGCCGCCTGCCACAGCTTTTCGCTCACGATTGCAGGGATTCTGTTTTCATGATAAATCCACTGCTCCTTTGGCAGGCAGCACTGTTTTTTTAATTCAAAATCATAATGCGTTTTATGCATTACAGCTGTTCCCTTATACAGTGGATTCTGAATCAGACGTCTTACGGTCACATCACTGACCGCACCGTTTTTGCGGTTTCTCATGCCCATCGCATACAATTCCTTTGCAATTTTCCTGCCGCCTGCACCGCCTGCGGACATCGCATAGATTCTGCGGATATAGACGGCTTCCGTTTCTTCTATTCTATAACCGTCTTTTTCTTTTCTGTAGCCGTAAACATTATTGTTGACGGTTAGTTTCCCGTCTATTTTCTTTTGCCGCCTTTTATGGGCATTATTAACCTTCTGGCTTAATTCTCTGGAATACTGCTCTGCAATGAGCGCTTTGATACCGGAAAGAAACGCATCCTGCGACTCATAAAACTTTCTTTCCAGATACAGATACAGTCTGACATGATGTGCTGTAATGTGCTGAATAAATTCATGCCAGTCCCCGGCGTTGCGCATCAGACGGTCAATTGACTTAATTACAATGCAGTCAATCCGCTCCTGCTGCACATCCGCCATAAGACTGGCATATTGCGTTCTTTTTTTCGTTGTTGTTCCGCTTTCCTGTTCAATGTACTGACAGCAGATTACTCCGCCTAATGCCTGTACGATTTCCACAGACTCTGCCGCCTGTGTTTCAATGGCACGGTTTTGTGCCTCCTCTGTTGTAGAACACCGGTTGTAAATGGCACAACGCATTCCAGACAATACTTTTTCCTCACTCATTGTCTGCACCGCTTTCGATGTACTGCACTGCCATAAACCACTCCTCATACGTAATATACTGCTTTTCTAAGAGCAGCTGCATAATGGCTTTTTCATTTTCCTGATTCATCCGGATTTCCATGCCTGTATAGACTTACTATATTCTACGCAGGCAGAATCCCGATTATGAATGGCGGTGCTGAACCGGCTTTGTATTTGCCGTTATCGGAAGAATCATATAGTCATTTGCCTGTAAATACTCGATAATTTCCGGCAGTGCTTCCACCGTTGTTGTCTTTGCACCGGCATCGTGCATCAGTACCACATATTCTTCACGGCTTCCGATTTCAGACAGGACATTCTGTACAATGGTATCCTTATCCACACATTTTGCACTGGCATCCCCTGAACTGACATTCCAGTCAAAGTATACAAATCCCTGTTCATTCAAAAAATTGATACAGTCTGAAATATCGCAGTTGGCTACTTTATTGCTTGAACCGCCCGGAAATCTGTAAAACCACGTTGTCACACCGGTCTGCTCATATAACCACTGCTGCATGTCTAAAACATCTTCTTTAAAGCTGTCAATAGATGCATACACCTGTGAATACTCATGAGAAACAGAGTGAATTGCCAGCGTATTGCCGCTTGAAACAATTCGTTTTAAGCTTTCTTCATTTTCTTCTCCCGGACTGCAGATTGTAAAAAATGTTGCTTTGACACCATACTGGTCCAGAATATCTAAAATTCTGGTTGTATTCGGACTTGGACCGTCATCAAATGTCAGATACACTTTTTTGCATCCCGGATATTCTCCTTCACCGTCTGTCTGCGGTGCTGCCGCCGTTGTCGTCTGCACTTCGGACAGTGTTGCCTCCTGTGTTGTTTCTTCCTCAGCTGTCGTTGTTTCTTCTTCGCTTAACTTCTCTTCGGCAGCCGTTGTTTCTTCCACGGCTGCAGATACTTTCTGGGTATGTTTTTTAGAAGCTGCATGAACGGATACGGACACCAGCAATACAATCAGTACTAATACGGATACTGCAAGAATTACCGGTTTCTTTTTTAATCTCACTTTTTGTCCATGCAGACGAAGTTCTGGTCTTTTCACTCTTTTCATTTTTAAGTTCCCTCTTTCATTTTCTGGCTATAGACAGTATAATACGAAAATTTAAAAATACAAGACACAATTTCACTTTTTTCGACAAATTTCTTCCCCCGGACTTTATTTTATTTTTCCGGACAGAAACGCTCCTGTTCATGACAGTTTCCGTAAAGGTCTGTGTACCATGACCCGTTGTTTTATGACAACGGATTGTTCTATCCCCGACCTTTGTATTGCCGCCGCACGTATAGGAATCACTTAAATGTGCCACACCGGTTTCAAGTGCCGCCGTTGCCGTTACCATTTTAAAGACCGAGCCGGGTTCGTAGGTATCATTAATGCAGAAATTCCGCCACATCATATTGAGTAAATCCATTTTTGATTTGCTGCTGTCTTCTTCCGTTATCTCTATATTTAATTCATACGGTGTATTTAAATTATATTCCGGTGCATTAACCATCGCCAGCAGTTCACCATTCTGCGGATTCATCACGATAATTGATACACGCTTTGCCCCTTTTGCTTCTAATGTGCGGTCTGCAAGCTGCTCCGCATAAGCCTGGATATTGTAATCCAGACTGGTGTATAAATCACTGCCCGCAACCGGTTCTTTTCTGCTTTCTTCCGCCCCTTCCAGTTCAATGCCCCACGCATCCGTCAGTGTCAGAATCTGACCGCTGTTACCGGAAAGCAGGGCATCATATTTTGCTTCCAGTCCTAAAATGCCCTGATTGTCACTGCCTGTAAAGCCAAGTACTCTTGATGCCAGCGTTTCATACGGATAGTAGCGCTTATAATCTTCATCGACTTGACACCCGCCATATTGTATTCCCGGATTTTATCCCCGGTTTCTTTGGAAACATTGGTCTGAATCCGCTCAATAGACGATACTTTTTCCACGCGCTTACGCACCTGTGCTTCATCCAGTCCCAATTCAGATGTCAGCATATGAATTACCGCTTCGGCATCCTGTATCTGGCTGTGAATAACGGAAATCGTACAGACTGTTTTATTATCGGCCAGCACAATGCCATTGGTATCTAATATTCTTCCGCGGGATGCCTTAATCACACGTTCCCGCTCATGCAGTTCTTCAGCTCTTGAAAGATAATACTGTGCCTGAAAAATCATGACATAGCCCAGTCTGCCAATCAGCAGCAGCATTGCCAGAAACACACAGGCTCCACAAATCATCAGTTTTTTCCGGTGTCTTGTATGCAGCCTGCCCATTGGGTCGTTTTTGCGCTCATCAATAATCTGCCAGCGCTTATCGTCCCTGTAACGTTCCTTCTGTCTGCGTATTCTTTGGGTTTCGCTTTCATTTTCCCACGGTTTCCACATAAAAATAACTCCGGATAAACGTTATTACATCTTATTAACGTCTACCCGGAGTTATACTTTTTTATGGTGTTGCTGATGTACTATCCTGCACATTGGTATTCGGAACGGTAATGCTGACTGTATTTTCGTCTTCACTGTCTGCTGCATCCACCGGCTCTGCCTCTGCATCTTTGAAAATATTCATGTACGGAAGCAGTTCCTCTAAAATATCATGGCTTAAAATCAGCGTATCTGAAGTAGTTCCACTCGTTCCCGTTGTTCCGTCCGGTTCATCAATCAATACATAAACCATCACCTGCGGATTATCCACCGGTGCGAAGCCGATGAAAGATACAATCCATTTTAAATCCTCTCGTTTGCCCTTCTGCGCCGTACCGGTCTTACCACCTATTGAATAACCGGTAACACCTGCTTTTTTTGCAAGTCCGTCATCAACCGTGGATTTTAAATACTTACGCAGCAGCTGCGATGTTGAAGCCGTTACTGTCTGACGCACCAGTGTTGGTTCAAAGGTCTTTACAACTTCACCCGTATCTTTTTCAATACGCTTTACAATATGCGGCTGGTAGTAATTTCCACCATTAATTAAAGAAGAAAAGGCTGCCCCCATCTGAATCATGGTTACATTGATATTCTGTCCGAATGCATTGGTTGCAACGTCTGTTTCTGACATATCGCTCTTTTTTATAATACCGTTTTCCTCTGACGGAAGATCGATTCCTGTCTTACTGCCAAAACCAAACAGTCTCTGGTACTGGGCGAATTTCACACCGCCAAGGCGTGCGGCAATATCCATCATTGCAGGGTTACAGGACTGCATCAGCGCCTGCTCCAGTGTAATATCCCCATGCTTGCCGGTTTTATTGTATACATGACAGCGGATGGTATAACCTCCGATTTCTTCATAACCGTTACAGTAAAAGACATCCCCGTCATATGTTACGCCCTCTTCCAGTCCCGAAGCGACGGTGAACGGCTTAAAGGTCGAACCCGGTTCAAAGGTTTCTGAAATACAGTAATTTCTCCAGATTTTATACAACGAATTTGTCATGTCTTCATCGGACATCGTTGCCAGCTGTTCCTGGGAATACGAACTTTCAAGACTTCTTGGATTGTTCAGGTCAAAATACGGATAACTCGCCATGCCGAGCACTTCTCCGTTGTTCGGATTCATTACCAGTACCGCTGTTGCACTGGACGGCTTTTCTTCATTATATGCCGCAATGTGTTTTTCAATAATCCGCTGTACATTATAGTCAATGGTTGTCACAATATTGTTGCCGTCTACGGCATCTTTGGTTGTTTCCTGCACATCAAGATTATCATTGACATAACTGTAGGATACGCCGTCTGTTCCTGAAAGTTCATCATCATAATAGCTTTCCAGTCCCAGTTCACCGCCGTTTGCCGCACTTGCAAAACCAACAACATCACATGCCATAGTTGAAAATGGATATTTTCTGACATAGGAATTTTCAAACCACACACCCTTGATATTCGGATTGTTTTTTGTATCTGCAACAAGTGCCTTAAAATCAGCAATCTCATCCGAAGTCAGTCCCATCGCCAGACGCTCGTACTGGGAATCTTTCTTCACTGCCAATGTCTGTTCCAATTCCTGACGGTTTAACCCAAAACACTGTACCAGCGCATTTAAGGTCGGTTCTTTATACTTCTCATCGGAAAGCACCAGCTTCGGATCTAATATAAGGTTGTACACTCTTTCGTGTACGCAAGAATATTTCCATTCGAGGTCAGAATCTGTCCCCGCTTATACGGAATTGTTGTTGACGTATACGTCTGATGGTCTAACACAGCTTTGGAATATGCATCACCGTGATTATAATTAATCCATGCGATTCTTCCTGCTAAAACTGCCAGTGCTGCCATAACACACAAAAAAGCAATGCCGGCTTTTTTGTGTACTTTTTTGAGCATTGCTTTTTTTCTTCTGTATTTATTTCGTTTTGCACGTTCCTGACTACTTTCTACCATTTATGTATCTCCAATGTATCTTTTTAGTCTGCATTCGGAATATTCTGATACTGCTTTACATATTCACTCTCGCCTGCTGCGTAACGGATAACCTGTCCTTTTGCCGGATAAACCATTCCCAGTTCATTGACCGCTGTATCATAAATTGCATCATAGTCGATATCGGCTTCTGCCTGTGCTTCACGTTCATCATTCTGTGACGTCAGGGTATTTAACTGCATTTCCAGATCAGATACTGCGGCTGCATTGGTCTTTACCTCAGACTGTAAATTCAGATACTGGTAGCACAGTCCGAACATCACAGCTACCACTGCCGTTACTGCCACTGTATAAAGAAAGTTCATCTTATTGGCACGTCGTATCTTTCTTTGCTGTTCCCGTTTTCTTTTTCGTTCTTCCTCAAGCTGTTCAATACTTGTCGGATCATTGGAATAAGGTTCTGCTACCTGCAGTTTTCTTACCGTATTTCCCTGAACATAACCGGTTCTTTTTTCATACTTTATGGTGTTTCCATAACTTTTGCGCGCCATTTACTTTCCTCCCTGCTGACTTTTTTTACGTTTGTAAAACGTTACACACTTTTAAGCTTATCTCCTGCGTTCAAACACACGCAGCTTTGCGCTTTTTGCCCTTTTATTTTCTTCAAGCTCTTCTTCTGACGGAAGAATTGGCTTTCTTGTAATTACTTTTCCCTTAGATTTTTTCCCACATACGCACACCGGGAAATCCGGTGGGCAGGTACATGGATTTTCATTATTTTTAAACTGCACCTTTACAATCCGGTCTTCTAACGAATGGAATGTAATAATGCAGAAACGTCCTTTGTCATTTAAATGTTCAATCATGCTGTCAATTGAATTATTCAATACGTCCAGTTCATGATTCAGTTCAATCCGTATCGCCTGAAATGTCTTCTTAGACGGATGTCCTCCAACAGCCCTGCATTTCATTGGAATCGCCGCCTTGATAATTTCATTTAACTCAAATGTAGTTTCTATCGGCTTTTCGCTTCTTGCTGCCACAATATGCTTTGCGATATTCTTTGCAAATTTATCTTCACCATAATCCCGGATAATGCGGTAAAGTTCCATTTCGCTGTATTCATTCAAAATATCTTTTGCCGTCATCTGCTGCCGTCTGTCCATACGCATGTCAAGCGGTGCATCCGTCTTATAGGTAAATCCTCTTTCTGCGGTATCTAACTGGTAAGAAGACACGCCCAGATCCAAAAGAATCCCATCGACTCTTTCAATTCCTAAGTCCTTCAATACCATATCCATATTACAATAATTATTCCGTACAATGGTGACTCTGTCTGCAAACGGCTTTAACCGTTCACCGGCTGCTGCAATTGCCGCCTCGTCCTGATCAATGCCGATGAGTCTTCCTTTGGATGAAAGCCTGCTGGCAATTTCATAAGAATGTCCGCCACCGCCCAGCGTTCCGTCCACGTAGATTCCATCCGGTCTGATATTTAAATTGTCAATCGTTTCCTGCAATAATACAGACTTGTGTTTAAATTCCATGTTTTTCTCCATTTTCAAAACGCATCTTTTTACGGGCAGTCTAAATAGAAAATCCTAAACTCTCCATATTCTCTGCCACTTCATCCATATCGTCATCATAGCTGTCAATACATTCCTGCCAGCGTTCTTTACTCCAGATTTCCACGCGGTTGGCAACCCCGACCATCACAACTTCTTTTTCAAGTCCCGCAAATTCACGAAGAACCTGCGGCAGAAGAATTCTTCCCTGTTTATCAACTTCACAGGATGCCGCTCCTGCAAGGAAAAAACGTGCAAACTGTCTGGAGTTTTTATTGGTCAGCGGCAGCGACTGAAGCTTTTCTTCAAATGCCTGCCATGCATCCGGCGGATAAACAAAAAGGCAGCCGTCTAATCCCTTGGTTACGACAAAACCGTCCCCTAAGGCATCGCGGAACTTTGCAGGAACAATGACTCGTCCCTTACCATCAATTGTATGGTTGTATTCACCCATAAACATGATTGTTGTTCCTCCGTCTACCACTTTTTACCATTTGCCACCACTTTCCACCACTTTAGAGTCAATTCTATACTTATTTGTGGAAAAATACAAGTGTTTTTTTAGAATTTAACGCACTAAATTCACAGTTTTTCCGCCTGTCTGAAAGTTATCCACCGGATTTGACATCTTCCGCGTATTCTGCACCCTGATGACTGCTTTTTTGCTGTACCTGCCTATCGGAAAGATTTCATTTTTTTCTAAAGTTGGCACTACCATGTTGAATTCAATGCTTTTTTATAGTAAAATATACGGTTGTATCTGACATTTTTAAAAATCAGGGGAAATCCCCATAAAAACAAAGGAGATAGAGATTTTATGAAACTCGGTATTGTAGGTTTGCCAAATGTCGGCAAAAGTACGCTTTTTAACTCATTAACAAAAGCTGGCGCTGAATCTGCCAACTACCCGTTCTGCACCATTGACCCGAATGTAGGTGTCGTTGCCGTTCCGGATGAACGTTTAAACAAGCTTGCAGCATTATACAATTCTGCAAAGATTACCCCTGCCGTCATCGAATTCGTTGATATCGCAGGGCTTGTAAAGGGGGCTTCTAAGGGTGAAGGTCTTGGAAACCAGTTCCTTGCCAATATCCGTGAAGTTGATGCCATTGTTCACGTTGTCAGATGTTTTGAAGATTCCAATATTGTCCATGTAGACGGTTCTATCGACCCGCTCCGTGATATTGAAACGATTAATCTGGAGTTAATCTTTTCAGATATCGAAATTCTGGAAAGACGTCTTGCAAAACAGAAAAAAGCAGCTTACAACAATAAAGAAATTTTAAAAGAATGTGATTTAATTGAGCGTCTGATTGCTTTCCTTGAAGCCGGAAATCTGGCTAAGAATTTTGAACTGGAAGACGATGATGAAGCAGCACTCATGAAAGAATATAACTTATTAACAGCAAAACCGGTCATCTTTGCTGCCAATGTTACAGAAGATGATTTACCGGATGACGGTGCTTCCAACAAATATGTAGCTTCTGTACGTGAATTTGCAGCAAAGGAAAACTGCGAAGTTTTCGTTATCTGCGCGCAGATTGAACAGGAAATCTCCGAACTGGATGATGACGAAAAGAAAATGTTCTTAGAAGACTTAGGCATCAGTTCTTCCGGTCTTGATAAGCTGATTGCCGCAAGTTACCGTATCCTCGGTCTGATCAGTTACTTAACTGCCGGTGAAACCGAAACCCGTGCATGGACAATCGTTAAAGGTACGAAAGCGCCGCAGGCTGCCGGAAAAATCCACAGCGATTTTGAACGCGGCTTCATCCGTGCCGAAGTTGTCAACTATCAGGATTTATTGGACTGCGGTTCTTATACAGCCGCTAAGGAAAAAGGACTTGTCGGTCTGGAAGGAAAAGAATATGTCGTAAAAGACGGCGATGTCATTTTGTTCCGCTTCAACGTATAAGCAAAAAAATATGCCTGTCAGATACCCGTGTTACTTGACGCATCTGACAGGCATATTTTTTGCTTTTACATCAATTCCTTGAATTTTTTTACGTTTTCGGCAGCATCGCCTTTAAAGACGGCTGAACCGGCTACGATGATGTTGGCACCGGCATCAAGGGCGGCTCTGACGTTGTCAGTGTTGATTCCACCGTCTACTTCGATGTCTGCATAAAGCCGGCTTTCATCAAGCAGTTTTTTGATGCGGCGTATTTTATCGAGGGATTCCGGGATGAATTTCTGTCCGCCCGCGCCCGGTACGACACTCATCACCAGTACCATATCGACCTGATTCAGATACGGTTCTATGGCTGATACCGGAGTATCTGGATTTAAGGTGATTGCAGGCTTTACGCCGAGCTGGCGAATTGCCTCTAAGGTTGCTGCAACGTCTTGCAGGCTTCGACATGTACAGTGATGATATCTGCTCCGCAGTCTGCAAAGTCTTTGACATAACGGATGGGTTCATCTATCATTAAATGCACATCAAACACCCTTTTGGTGCATGAACGGATGGATTTGATGACCGGCATGCCGTATGAGATGTTTGGTACGAACTGTCCGTCCATGACATCTATATGCACGTACTCCGCGCCTGCTTTGTCGATAGCTGCAATTTCCTCTCCCAGTTTTTTAAAGTCCGCCGATAAGAGCGATGGTGATAAAATATTCATGTTTCTTTTGATTCCTTCTTTAATACTTTTTTTGTTCTTTTAATTCCTGATACATTGTAGTATAACTCTCATAGCGCATTTTATGAATCTTTCCATCAGAAACTGCCGCTTTTACGGCGCAGTCCGGCTCATTCATATGCACACAACCGTTAAACCGGCAGCTGCCCTCAAGTGGTTCAAATTCTGGAAAATAAAAACGCAGGTCTTCTTTTTCCAACTCCGCAGATTCATTGAAGTAAATCCCGGTGTGTCCATCAGATACGACCGTCCGCTGATATGAAATATCTCGGAATGTCTTGTCGTATGGCGTCCTCTGCCGATTTTGCTGATGCCGCCTGTTTCCATCCTTGCATCAGGAAGTAAAAGATTGGTCATAGAGGACTTTCCCACACCGGAAGGCCCTGCAAGTACCGTTGTTTTACCTTCAAGAATCTCACATACTTTATCAATTCCTGTTTTTTCATAGGTACTGGTAAAAACAATCTGGCAGTCCGCGCCTGCGTAAATCTCCCGCAGACGCTCTTTTTCATCTGCTCCGATTAAATCTTCCTTTA
>ERZ859817.941-NODE-941-length-13702-cov-1.717887_pt1 | contig 13702 bp, 9 predicted proteins | sample MGYA00509986_ERZ859817 | MGnify/ENA primary metagenome ERZ859817 (study PRJEB30046, sample SAMN00715155) | human gut metagenome | study: EMG produced TPA metagenomics assembly of the A metagenome-wide association study of gut microbiota in type 2...
CCACAAAGAAAGGAAAATATATTTTAATAATACTTTTGAACCAGCTTAAATTTTATTGCAGCATAATTTTAATAAAGTTTCCATATCAATCTAGCAAATTCTTTATTTGAGACAATTAAACAAAAATGTAAAACCAATCTACCCCTAACAAAAACCAACAGGCGGTAGAGTATGTTACCTAAAAAACAAAAAAGATGATAACTATAAAAGTAAAACTCAGAGAGTCAACAATAAAAAGAAATAAAGGAACAATCTATTATCTGTTGACAGGTAATAAAGAATACAGAGAAATAGCAACCCCCAATAAGATTTACCCGTATGAATGGGATGAGAAGCGTTCGTTAATAGCCATATCAAATGCCGAATATCAGCGTAGACATGAATTGCAACTTATCGAAAACTCCATTATCCGGGATATTCGACACCTTCAGCATATTTTGGCAAACGAAAATAATATTGATCTCATCGTCAAGCATTTCAAAAAGATCCAAGGTGAAAGTTTGTTATCTGCGTTCAGCAGTAGTGTCGCAAATGATTTATATGCCAAGAATCAATCTCGAACTGCCAAATCATATATGGCTTCAGTAAGAAGTTTCCTCCGGTTTAGAAATGGAGTTGATATATCTTTCGAAGAACTGAATACCCAACTCATTATGGACTATGAAAGATATCTAAAAAAACAGCAAGTATGCAATAATACTATTTCATTCTATATGCGAAATCTAAGAGTATTTATAATAGAGCCGTCGAAGAGAGTTATACAGAACAAAAATATCCATTTAAAAAAGTATTTGTAGGTAATGATAAAACGATCAAGCGGGCAATAGATGAAGACGTCATATCGAGACTAAAAACACTGGACTTATCTTCAAAACCACAATTAGCGCTATCACGCGATATGTTTATGCTTAGCTTTTATGCACGAGGAATGGCGTTTATTGATTTGGCCTATTTGACTAAAGAAAATATTCAAGGAGAATATATTATTTATCAACGCCATAAGACCGGACAAAAACTTAGTATAAAACTGGAAACATGTATAAAGGTTATTATTGAGAAGTACTCCCATCATAGTAACGGGGCTTTCTTATTACCCATTTTATCAGAAAATGGACAGAATTATGACAGCGCCTTGAGACTTCATAATATACATTTAAAGAAAATTCCGGTCTCATGGGTCTTCCTAAACCTTTAACTTCATACGTAGCGCGCCATAGTTGGGCCACATTAGCCAAGAAAAAGGGTATATCTATGCAAATCATTAGTGAGGGCATGGGACATAATAGCGAAAAGACAACCCGAATATATCTCTCGTCTCTTGACAGGTCTGTAATCGACGATGCAAACGCTAAGCTAATTTCTGAAATATAATACTATATAATAAGAAAGGTATGTCACATATAAATCAAAGATAATTGATTACCTGAATACATTCAGAATATTTCCATCTTTTCAAAAGAGATGGAACATTGTATTTGTTTGCAAAATAAACATATTAAATATTTATATCCAAATGTTTTTCAAACAATATTCAAAATATAATCAAAATAATTACAAGTCTATTTATTTTTAGGCTATACAGCAGGTGAGTTTAATCCTTTAGATTAATATTATAAAAAAAATCCCGAATGAATTTATTTAAAATAAATCATTAGAAACAAGCAAGTTACATTTTACACACAAGTTCTTTCCATCTCTTTTGAAGCGAAAGAAATGGCACATGTTACAGAATCCTAAAGGGGATTAAAAGCAAACAAAACAATTAACAAACAGCAAACAAGAGAATATATGAATGTTCTAAAGACTTAATAGATAAACAAACAAGGCGATATTAGTTTTTAACTAATAGTCAGACACACATAAACAATCAACAAGTTAACATAATGCAAAGAAAAAGTATTCTTATTCTCCTCATTCTGGTCTCACTCGCTTCATACCTGCGAGCTCAGGATATAGCCATAAAACCAATCTACTTTACGGAGCCTATACTTATACTCCCAATCTTAGCCTTGAAGTAGGGTTAGGCAAGAGAAGTACGCTTGATTTGGGCGGTGGTTACAATCCGTGGAATCTTGACGGTACTGACGGAAACAACAAAAAGCTTGTCCACTGGTTGGCCGAAATGGAATACCGTTACTGGTTATGCGAGCGGTTCTCGGGACATTTTTTCGGAATTCACGCCCTCGGCACACAATTCAATATTGCTCAACAAGAGTTGCCGTTGCTCTTTGGAAAAGGCTCCAAAGAGTACCGATTTGAGGGCTACGGCTACGGAGGAGGTATTTCCTATGGCTACAACTTCTATCTGGGTATTCGATGGAGCCTTGAGCCAATATAGGTATTGGATATGCACGCCTGCACTATGACAAATACAAATGTGAAAAATGTGGCGAAAAGATTGAAACGAAGAGCAGAAATTATTTCGGACCTACAAAAGCCGGAATATCATTGATATATTACATTAAATAGACACACAAATATGAGAAAACAATATGTACTATTCGTAATAGTGCTGCTGTTCGGTATGGGAATTTCAGCCCAGCAGAAAGAATATTCCGGAGAAATGCACGTCACTCCGATCTCTTTGCAGCAAAAGGGAGACTCGGTATATGTAAAACTTTCTTTTGACATTTCCGGAGTAAATGTGGATTCGCGCCGTTCAATCAGTCTGGTTCCTGCTCTGGTAGCAGCTGACAACAGACTTGACCTGCCTGAAGTAGTAGTGAAAGGACGCGAAAATTATAATGTATATCAACGGGAAATGGCTTTAATGAGTAATCGCCAGAAGGCAGCGTATGCTTCCAAAGCCCCGTATGCCGTCATCCCCGGCTTCAAATCCAAAAATGCTAAAACGATAGTCTATCAAGTAACCATTCAGTACAGTTCATGGATGGCGGATGCCAAACTGGATATGTACGAAGATCTCTGTGGTTGCGGGAATCCTGCACGACGAATGGGAGTCACAATGCTTGCCAATCAGATAGCGTTGGAGAAACTAATAGAGCCTTATGTAATCACTCCTTATATGGCATACGTCCAGCCTGCTGCAGAACCTATCAAACAACGCGAAATCGTAGGCGAGGCATTTCTGGATTTTGTTGTAAACAAGATCGATATTCGCCCCGAATATATGAACAATCCGCGCGAGCTAAAGAAAGTTACTGACCTGGTATCTGAAGTAAAAGATGATAAAGACGTTACAGTTCGTGCGATAAACGTAATCGGTTATGCTTCGCCGGAGGGTACATACGCCAATAACCAGCGGTTATCGGAAGGTCGTGCCAAAGCATTGGTCAACTACCTGATGCCACGATTCGACTACCCGCAGAATTTATACAAGGTTGTCTTCGGAGGTGAAAACTGGGACGGACTGAAAGAATGTGTGGAAGCTTCTCAAATGCCTTATCGCAAAGAAGTACTGGAAGTTATCGAATCCACTCCGGGCGAAAGCAGCAACATTACTGCCAACCGTAAAAGAACATTGATGAATTTAAAAGGTGGCGAACCCTATAGATATATCGTCCGGGAATTCTGCCCATCACTTCGTAAAGCGATTTGTAAGATCGACTTCGATGTCAGGAATTTCAGCATCGATCAGGCTAAAGAGGTATTCAAAAGCCGTCCGCAAAACCTTAGTCTGAATGAGATGTTCCTCGTTGCCAACACCTACGAGAAAGGCTCGCAAGAGTTTATCGACCTGTTCGAAACGGCCGTAAGGTTATATCCCAATGATGTTACAGCCAATTTGAATGCCGCTGCCGCTGCACTATCACGCAGAGATAAGGTTTATGCTAAACGATATCTGGACAAAATAAATAAATCACTCGATATACCTGAGTATTACAATACAATGGGGGTACTGGAAATACTCAATGGCAACTATGACAAAGCAACATCACACTTAAACAAAGCATTAGAAATGGGGTTGCGCGAGGCCAAACAAAACTTGGCGGAAATGGCTAAGAAGCAGGAGAATGAGATTCTTATCGAGCAACAAAAAGGGAAATTCAGAGATAAAAACAGAATTAAGGACGCTAAAAACAGATTAAGCTTACAAAAATGAAAACAAACCGGGCAAGCATCCACCTATAGATTGATGGGGAACCAATTTATAAAACGGGCACTATCAAGAAACATTTATATACATATTTCAACAATTTAATTAGGGATAAAATGAAAAAAATTCTTTTAACGGCTCTGGTAGCCATGACATTATTCGCTTGCTCCAACGAAGACAAGGAGGGAGCAACGGAGGGAACCAATCTAAAATCACTAGAATTCACTTTGGGAGTTGATAATCCCAAGACAAGAATGAGTGATGGAACTGTAACAAATGGTGTAGCTGCAGCAGTCAGAGCTAATGTTAAAGACATTACTCTTGAATATTTCAATGCAGGCGGTACTTCGCTGGGTACTTACAACTTTTCTGCTGATGATATAATCACAGTAAAGAGCGATGACCAAAATGGTGCACAACGCAACCCTGTTACAATCAAGAACATTCCTAGTTCGACTAAACAGGTAAATGTTTATTTGAACGTCGCAAAATCTAAAAATATCAATAACTTACAAATTCCATGCGCAGAGATGGAATATAGTGGTGAAAAGACAGAGATTGAATTGGCATCAGCAGGAACCGGTGACAATGGAAACGATGTATATAGCGTTGAAGTTAAGGTTAAGCCTGTATTGTCTCGTTTTGAGTTTAAGGGTGGTGCATTCGATATACTTTTGAATATGCAATCGATTAGCACTCGCATGCCATCTTCTAAGGGGCTACCAACCGGCATTACAGATGGAACAAAAGAAGATGCTTTAAAGCATGTAAATGCCACAACCATAGCTGTAGCAGAGAAATCAGCCCAAGAAGCGTGGAAGTTGCTAATCCAAATGAAACGGATCCAGCTGAGTGGGAATTCAAATATACTGTCAAGTATGTTTACAATATTGATTTGGACCCTACTTCACAGTATTCTATTACCTCCATCGATGGATATTATATGAATAACATACCTCTCACCAAAGGGGGAAGTCTTGTTCTTAACGCAAATGATGCTCTGGGCAACTGGAATGCTGCTGCACTAGAGAGCTATAAAGCAGGAGGAAGTATGGAAAAAATGTTTGATGTAGATGCTCCTGCAGAAAATCAGAATATTGCATATAATCTGTTCCCGCAGGCAACGACTGCCTCTGCTACCTTCCAGAAATAAAAGCAAAAATGCCACACTTTATCCTGAAACTAACTACCAGAAACACCCGAGGAGAGAGCTCTACTCGCTGGCTTACAATCCGTGCACTAAGAAATACAGATGCATCTGATGCTTTGATAACCTCTTTCGAAGCAGGTAAAGTATATGTTTTAAATGCAAGCAGTATTGAAATCACTGAGTATTCAGCTATCCTAACGGTTACAGCTAATGGAACACCAGGAAAAGGAATACCTGAGGACAAAGACCCAACAGATCCAAACCCGGAACCACAAGGTAAAGATCTCGAGGTTCTCGTTAAGATCGCTGAATGGATACCAGTGAACGTAAAACCTGAATGGTAATTACTATCATATCCGAACATTAAACTCGGATAAGGGAGGAAGTGGCTGATTACCACTTCCTTTCACAAAGCTGTTCGCAAAAGCAGCAAAGAGGGTGACGACCACCACCCTATTCAACAAAATGGTCGAATATGAGATTAAATACATGATGCATAATTATGAAGAAAGTCTTTTTCGTAGGGTTAATAGCAATGCTAATGAGTTGCACCCAAGAGAATATCTCGTATGAGAGTTCGGACGTAGAACTACAGGTCAGTTTGTCACTGGGTCGCATTTCTACCAGAGCTGTAGATGGTTCCATCATCGGTGATGATGGGAAAGGATATGTATTGCCCTTCACGGAAATAAAGACACTAGAAGTTGAATTGTATAAATCGCTCGATGAGAGTACTATATATACTTATACAGCTAGCAGTAAGGAAATAGAGAAAATCAAAGCGACCACCGGAGAATTCGCTCAACTTTCCATACTTAAAATCCCAACAGCAACCCGGTACGTGAAAGTCATTATCAACCAGTTCAGCACTACAAATCCTACGATTAATCATCTACAAGTAACCAACCAGGATGATCCTCCGGCCCCAACCATGACCCGAGAAAATATCCCTTATGAGGGAATTTCTACAGAGATTATTGTGGTGCCCGAAGAATCAACACCATTGGATGTCAAGGTAAAAGCCATTGTGGAGGTAGCACCGGTGTTGAGCCGATTTGAGATTATACCGGGGACTATCGAGGTAGTCAATCCTGCCGACAAAGGCTATACATTCGACTGGACAGACGGAACAACAGGCAGAACAAAAATCACTCAATTTACCGAAGCCGAAATTCTGAACGCCGAAGCAAGTGCACGTGAAAATTTCAAGAAGAAGCATGGAGCAGACGCCTCCGCTGCTGCTACCTATTCTTACCGCATCAGTTTGATTCGTTCGCCTTTTCCCGATAATTTCGACATCAACAACGCAACAACCGGTTTTTATATGAATTATTTCAAGCTGAATCTTAATTCTACAACTCTTATAAAGAATTCCAATGATGGTATCTCCGACTGGAATATGTCTGCCGGGTATGCCGGATATAAAAAAGGCGGAGAACACTCGAATATGTACGACACCAGAACATCGGATCCGAAGAAAGTGAATGCTTTCCATCTTTTCCCTCAATCTGCGGCCGCCAACGCAACCTTAACACAAGTCAAGGATGAAATGCCTCATATCATATTTGGTTTTTCTGCTGACAGCTTCAAACGCTGGTTGACCATCAGGGCATTCAGAGACAAGAGCAACGAACAGATTATCGCCTCATTCCTACCGGGATATTGCTATTCTCTCGACCTCGACGACGTAGTACTCACTCCGTGGTCATTGGGGTTGGAAGTCCGCATCACCGACAACGGAAAAACTGTGGAATCAGACCCTATCATTAAAGATTTCGACCAGACCTCTTACGTTCCTGAACCGGATGGGCTAGGCCTCATCATAGGACTCAAAGTTTCCAAATGGAGAGAAAAAGATTTAGAAGTAGAACTTTAACCGAAGAAAATACAGATAGAATGAATAGAAAATATTTCATACGGATATTCTTGATGTTTACGCTGCTTTTTGCAGGGTGCATAAAAGAGAATACGGAAGAGTGCTTCTCTGGACTCAAACTTGATTTCTACTTTACACTCCATACCGGCAATGGTAATCTCTTTGGTGAAAAGGTGCAACGGGTTCGTGTTTATTTGTTTGACGAAAACGATGTTCTACAACTCTACGCCATAGATAATGGCAGCAAGTTGGAGTACAGTTACCTGCAAAAGGGGCAAGTCAAAACTGTTTCCACTCCCAATGCCCGGGGAGCTTTGACCAATGATTACGTGATGAATCTCGATCAGGTACCGGCCGGAAAATATAAGATTATGGCATGGGCAGAAAGTGGATCAGGAGACAACACGACATTCCTCTATGGGCAAATGAACAACCCGGCAACACAAGACTTTGAGAAGAATATTACGTTGGGAGTCACTACCATGGAGAATTTCCAGACACTTTTAAAATGTAAGGCAACACCCGACCTGCCTGAAGCCCTCACCCCGGAAGCCAATGAAATTGACGATTTATGGTACGGAACTGTCGGCACCCGCCAACCGAAAACCGATGTGTATAGTTTTGAAAAGGTGGAGGTGAAAAACGGAGTGGTCACTGAACGTCATATAGAGTTGATTCGCGATACCAATATATTGAAAGTAACCGTAAGCGGAATCGAATATCTGGTTGCGGAAAACACTAATTTCCAAGTGTGGGCGGTGACTTCCGACGGAAGTTATCAATCAAACAACAACGTTGAAGAACATGCCCAGTCTATTCGTTACACTCCTTTTCATCTTTCTATCAGTGAGAACAAGATTCTTGCCGACATCAAGGTAGTACGCTTGGGTATGGAACGTCCCGTACTTTTATATATTGAAGCTCCCGACGGGCACAGGATTCCAAGCCAACCAATTGACATAGTCAGCAAACTGCTTCAGGCCCGCAATCCCGAGACAGGCGATTATGTCTACAACTCCCAGAGTGATCTCGATAGAATCTATGAACATCCTATAGAAGTCGAATCGGCGCTGACCTGGAAATAAGAATCTTTATCGGAGAATGGGAGATTGTGAATGTGAAACCTGCTGAATAGGAAATGAATATGAGAGTAAGAAATATAACACTGGTACTGGCTACCTTTACGCTCCTGTTAACCGGATGTACAAAGGAGTCTGTCATGAGTCAATCGGAATCGGACAGCGATAAAGTGATGGTGCAAATAAAGACCAAAGCTTTTGTCGGTAGTGAAACGGAGGGAGTAACCATAGAGAAAGTACGTTTTATACTCTTTCAGGATGGGGCATTACTGAATAACTATACCACTTCCAACGGAACTCTGAATATAAACGACAACGGACAATTCAATCTTACCGTCACCCCGGGAGTCTATTTCTTTGCAGCCGTCATCAATGAGACTCCGGAACTAACGGAGAAGCTGAATGCTGTTTCAAAGAGTACGGATATGGATGCAATCAAGTTTGACTGCCAGAACAGTTCGCTGACTTCCTCTAAAATACCGATGGTCAATCTGGGACAGATAAAGATACAATCTGGTTCGACTTCCGGACAAGGGGTGGCGCAATTACTTCCGATATACAGTTCGGACGGTAGCCGATACAAAGGCGATTTCACAGCAACATCCAGAACGGTAAGTATTGACATGCCTCGTGCAGTATCGCAAGTGTCTCTATTCCTGCGACAGGATGTAACCGTAGCGGAAGAAATCAAAATCACCAATGTGCAAATTGTCAATATACCGCGCTACAGTTATTTGGTAGATCAACTGAGTACTGATAATACCAAACAAAATCTATTCAGCGGCTCCGAAAAGACTATCTCGGCATCCGGAGGAGATAAAGTGTACAACAGTAAACAGTATCACACTTTCCCATCGGCTATTATTTCAGAAAAATCGTTCTATGAAAATGGACTGGATGACGCAACCAAAGCCACAGATGCAGATTATGCCGCATATTTATTTATAAATGCGACTTATGGCGGTGTACCCACTACCTATAAAATACTACTCCGCGAGGGAGAAGCCAATTTCAGACTACTCCGCAATACCAATTATAATGTATACGCCACCATTACACAAATTGGTAGCAAAGGTATCTATGTCATTATTGAACCTGTGAAACTATACAATATTACTGTGAACTGGAGTCCGGTGGAGGGATTGGTTATTGTGAGCGACCGCGAAGCGGACTTTAATAAGAATATCAATGTATGGAGTGACTATACAGTTTATTCCGGTGTACTTAAAGTATACAAAGGGGATGCCTATCATGATGTACTGTTCAAATATGGCAGTCTGATTGCCACCAATAATGATACCTCTGCCAACACAGAACAGAATTTTACAGCACCAACGGATGCTGAAACAACCAACGATGTGATCTGGTATCCCGGAAATTTCAATGTGACGGACATTACCAACTGGGGAAATATCCCTTACATCACAGATGCAACCAGCATTACGTCAGGAAACTCCCTCGACTTAGTAAAGCTGGGTAAAGGAGATCCATGCAGTCTGGCATCATTATCTCCTCATCAGATAGGTATAGAAGAAAAGATAGACAACCTGCAATGGCACATGGCTACTCCGGCAGAGTATCAGCTTTTGATGAAAGCAGCCAACGGTTCAGGTAGTGAAAATGCAAATGGTTATCGCTCATTCCATGAATTGCTGATACCCAATGTCAAGTATCGCAATGAAAATGGAGTGCTGCAAAATGCACATAATAATCAGGGGAACTATTGGAGTACTGAAAGTAATCTGGCATTCTCTTTCGATAGTCAAAATCCAACGGGAGCAGTACTTAGTGCTACCGCTCCTGAACGGGGATATACAATTCGTTGCGTAAGAAATAACATTCCTGCAGCCAATGTCACAATCATCCCTACCACTTCTGTCAACTATACCGGATCGGCCGTCAACGGATCATCTTTCTACGTAACTAGCAATGTTCCATACTGGAAAATGGAACTTATCAAGAGTGGAGATCATGCAGGTACTTCTATTGATTTCAGCGACTTCTCATTTGAGCCACTAGCTACAGGGGTGAAACATGAGGTAGAGGGTTCTTATTCCCAGACTCCCAAAGCATACATCGCGCGTAGAGAGTCGAGAACCGAAGATCGTACTTTCGGAATAAAGTTCACTTCGATGCATTTCACAGGTGAAGAGAATATCTTTTATTTTATAATCAAACAGGAAAAATACATTATCAAAGGTCTACCAAGTATCAATGGTTTAGAAGATAATAATAGAATTAAAAAAGATGGAGGCAAATACACTATACATATTGCTCTCACTCCCACTGACGTGCCAATGCCTTTAGATGCCAAGCTTAAGGTTCAGTATACCTATCTCGGTAATCCACGTGGTACAGAAAGTTCAGTTGCTACCATTTTAAATGCGACCCAATATGGATATGATGTAGAAATAAACATAATACCTAATGATACCCCGGATGTTATCGGACTAAAGTTTAATGTATATATGGATGAAGGAAACGGTTCGGGATATCGCGATATAACACAAGGAACTATTTATTATTATCAAAATAATGAATGACAATGAAAAATAAAATAGTAAGCGTAATTACAGCAATAGTAATAATAACTCTTACCTCGTGCGTCAGAGAGGAACTGTTATCATCTTATCCGAATGGGGAAGAGAGGGAAAGCGTAAAAGTTGAGCTAAGTTTCAAATTACCGCCAGCTACAAGTCCGCAGCAGACACAATCAAGGAGTGAATCTGCTAATAATGGTTTTTCTGTAGAATTCTTCAAAGAAACGTCTTCGGCAAAAACACGGTCGGGAGAGGTGACTGCGCTATACAATCTATGGTTATTTCAATTTAATAGTGACGGCTCTATATATGGTTCGCCTCAGCAGGTATCCGATCAGGTGAATATGGTGAATGACATGGCTTTGTTGAATGTCACTCTCTATGTAGGCACTAATCAAACGCTCTACATTGTAGCACTTGGGAAAAAAGTATCTGCTACAAGTAGCCTGACAGAGGTACGTACTATAAAAGACCTCGAAAATATACAGTTGGACTATGTTGACAATAAAAGCGGGCTTTACTATTCGCGCATAACGAATGAAAGCGAAATTCCCTATGCTGGTGCTGCAACAGGTGTTAGCGTAAAGAAAATAGGAGACAGCGACAACGGAGAAATTGTTTATGGCACTCCCGACGGATTCTTCGGAGGAATTGAAATCAAGCGTCTGGTATCTCGTGTTACCTTAAAGCACAAATTCGATCTCACAGAAAACACACTTGAGGGTATGCGATTGCTAAAGGTTCCTACGAAATTATTCATCAATCCCTCATCCGCTGATAAAGATGTCATAGATAATATTTCAATGGTGGACTTGGAAAGTGATAATGCTTTCGATGACGCAAACAAAGATACGGATGGTTTTTTCACATCGCAATGGTATGTTGCACAAAATAAACAAGGAACAGTACCAACGATTGCAACAGAAAGAGACCGATATCGCAAAGTTATCGACGGGACGGGAAATGCACCTGCATCCGGTACAAATATTGAAGCATGGTCATATGCAAAAAGCAATCGAAGCCTCTACACAGTCCATCAGATATATGTTGGAAATAACAACACAGATAATTTCGATGTAGAAATAAACAGCTATTACGATATTCGTACGATTATCAATTCAAATGACACTAAGGATGGACGTATTCGCTCATACACTGCCGTTCAGAATGTTTATCTTTCATCATCGGGTTATCCCAAAACTTCAGGAACGGGAACCGGAACTTTAAACGGAGCAACGGATGTTTATTTTGACGCTCACTATGGATGGAGACCTGTCATTGTATATGCGCAAGGTCGTAAAGTTACTGTCGGCATATATAAAGATGCCTCATGTACACAGCTGGTTAATATGAGCAATCCTACAGAAAACTGGCTTCAACTCTCCTCCTATCCCAACTACACAGAAGTGGTGCGCAATGGAGGTACAAGCGTACTCACCAATCAGATGGAAACAAACATCTTCGTACCCACCCGATTCCAATTATACTTGTATGCAGACGAGTATATCACTGACGAAAATGGTGCAATTGTAGACTTCCCATTCGATAGAAACAAAATATATAAAGGCGCCACAAATTACGAACCCAGCACTTTTGTGTATGAACGAACTCTTTATGTAAAAGTAACCACCGAAGAGATTGCCGCAGAAGGAACCCCTAAACTAAAGCAGGGGATATATACCATTAAACAAAAGCGAGGATATTACACCGGACTGTTCGGTGGTGATATAGAAGATGGACAGTATACAAAGGGACTCATCGTTGATGCATTTAATGAAAACAATTACCGCATTGATGATTTATCAACAACAATAAACGACTTATACTCTGGGTATCATAATATCAATACCCAATATACATGGAATAAAAGTCAGAATGCAGAACTAAACTATCGCAGTTTTGTGAATGGAAAGCAAGCAACATTTAAATTAGCAACAAATCCAGATAACTACACAGTAAATATAGGGAAAGAGAGTCAGTTTCCCGACATGCGGAAAATCAATGGTAACATAGATTTATATCAATACAATTATTATCAGACTTTCCATGCAAGATTCTGCCATGATTTAAATAGAGATAAAAATGGAAATGGTGTGATAGACTATTTTCCAAATGACCCTGATAAAAACGAACTCGAATGGTATTTACCATCTGCATACCAAGCACTCGGAATAGTAGCTTCTGCAGGAACCATCATCTATTATAACAGTCTAGCATTAGCCTCGAAAGTGATGCAACGACTGCTCCAGGATGGTCATTTACATATGGTACTGGCTGGACTTCGTCTAACACTTCGAAAAACTTATCGAAAGCGATTCGCTGCGTCAGAGATATACCGGTTCCTACTGAAAGAAAGACAGGAACTAAAGTAACCACATATACAGACGGAGGAGATAGCTATGGTATGATAGATCTAACAAATTTGCCCTATGGAATCGCAGATAGAACTACTACTGAAGGAAAAAAGGAGTTATATGAGGAATTAGATCTATACAGTTACTCTACGACAGGAAAAGAATATAACGAAAGTAACCCTACGGAAACAGATGTGTCTAAGTCACTAAATAAGAAAGGATTCCGTGTGATAAAAAATTACCCAATGAGTTCTGCTATCACTCCTGAAACTTTAGTTCCTTCTTTTTCCTCACGCAAGTTCATTGTATCACCAACAGATGTATATAATGACGGGGATACCGAAGTAATACTTCAAGCGATATACTGCAAGACATTAATGGTAAGCCACGGAAAAATAGTATTACTATGACTTGGGCTGAAGCGAACGGACGACTCAATACAGCCAATACACAAGGATGGAATATTGCATCGAAAGCAATGAATACAGGATGCTATGCCTATAAAGGGAAAAGTGGAAAAGACGAGTTCGGAAGTTGGCGTGTGCCAAGTGATCGAGAACTATCTATGATTTTAATATTCGCTCACGAATTAGAATCAGAGAAATACGCATCTAAAACTGATTTCCAACAGCTATACAAAGATACG
>ERZ859817.944-NODE-944-length-13689-cov-1.647352_pt1 | contig 13689 bp, 15 predicted proteins | sample MGYA00509986_ERZ859817 | MGnify/ENA primary metagenome ERZ859817 (study PRJEB30046, sample SAMN00715155) | human gut metagenome | study: EMG produced TPA metagenomics assembly of the A metagenome-wide association study of gut microbiota in type 2...
ATCTTCTTTTCAGCTTCGTTCATGTCAACAACCTTGCTTCGATTTCCTGACCGATTGAAAGAACATCTGAAGGCTTTTCAATATGTTCCTTCGCAATCTGTGAAACATGAAGTAATGCGTCAACACCTTCTTCAAGCTGTACGAATGCACCGAAATCTGTCATTCTTGCAACTTTACCCTTAACAACGTTACCTACAGCATACTTTGTAGCTGCATCGTTCCAAGGATTAGAATCCGGATACTTCACGCTTAAAGCAATCTTATTGCCGTTGATTTCCTTAATGAAGCACTTTACAGAATCGCCAACCTTGTATACTTTCTTAGGATTTTCTGTTCTGCCCCATGACATTTCTGAAATATGAAGAAGTCCGTCAACACCGCCGAGGTCGATAAATGCACCGAAGTCTGTTACATTCTTAACTGTTCCTTCGATTGTATCACCTTCGTGAATCTTTTCTAATAATTCCTTCTGTGCTGCTTCCTTCTGTGCAACGATTAACTGCTTGCAGTCACCGATGATTCTTCTTCTCTTTGGATTGTACTCTGTGATTACGAAAGAAACTTCCTTATCCTTGTATACAGATAAATCCTTTACATATGTGTCTGAAACAAGACTTGCCGGAATAAATACTCTTGCTTCGTCAATGACAACACCAAGACCGCCATTCATAACCTGACTTACTGTTGCTGTTAATACTGTCTGGTTTTCAAAAGCTTCTTCAAGCTTCTTATTACCGTTATCAGCTACAAGTCTTCTGTATGTTAATAATACCTGACCTTCGCCGTCGTTTACTTTAAGGACCTTAGCCTGCATTGTATCACCAACAGATACAACTGTTGTTAAGTCAATGCCCGGTGTAGATGAGTATTCATTACGTGTAATAATACCATCTGCCTTATAGCCGATGTTAAGGATGATCTGGTCTTCCTTAACGTCGATAACAGTACCGTCAACTACCTCTCCTGTATGTATTGTCTTAAATGTTTCATCTAACATCTCTTCAAAGCTCTGTTCTGACATTAGTGTAAACCTCCTGAATAATATTGTTTGGGGTCGATGCCCCTGCTGTAATACCTATGCAGTCTGCCTTGCCCAAACTTGTCATGTCAAGGTCATTAAGCGTCTGAATGTAATATGTATCTTTACACTCGTTCTTACAGATTTCATACAGTTTTCGCGTATTGGAACTGCTGCTGCCTCCGACTACTATCATTGCATCAACACGCTTCGCTATCTCCCGTGCTTCTGTCTGACGTTCCTCAGTTGCATTACAAATTGTATTACGAATAATAATATTGTACCCCTTTTCGGATATAATTTCAACTAATTCTTTAAATTTATTGTAATTAAATGTCGTCTGGGATACGATACACACTTCCCGCTGTGGGTCTAATTGCAGATTTTGTGCCTTTTCTGCGGTATCAACCACATGTACTTGTGTTTTGGACCACCCCATAATTCCTTCGACTTCGGGGTGTTTTTCATTGCCGATAATAACAATCTGCTTGCCATTTGCACTTTCCTGTTTCACAATATTGTGAATTTTTAATACAAACGGACAGGTGGCATCTACAATTTCCACGCCTTTCTTCTGCAATGCTTCATAAACCGCACTGGATACTCCGTGTGAACGGATAATCACCGTTCCTTCTGTAATATCGTCTAATTCCTCCATTGTATTAATAACAAAGACGCCTTTTTTTTCTAAATCTTTAACAACTTCTTCATTATGAATAATCGGTCCAAATGTATAGACGTTTTTTTTGCCTGTCTGTTCATATACGGTATCCACCGCACGCTTTACACCAAAACAAAATCCTGCCGATTTTGCAAGAATCACTTCTTTCATGATGCCTTTTTCTCCTCAATAATCTGTGTAAGCTTTGCAACAACTTCTTCGATATTCATATCGGATGTATCCACCAGTATTGCATCTTCTGCCTGCTTTAACGGGGAAATTTCACGGTGCATGTCAGCATAGTCACGGCTTTCGATATCTGCCGCAATTTCTTCCAGATTACACTGCTCACCTTTCTGTGTAAGCTCGTCAAATCTTCTTTTTGCGCGTGCCTGTGTACTCGCTGTCAGATAAATTTTTACAAAAGCATCCGGAAGCACGGTCGTTCCAATGTCCCTGCCGTCCATAATGACATCGGTTGTCTTTGCCAGCTTTCGCTGTAAATCCACCAGCTTACTGCGCACTGCCGCATACTTTGATGTCTTTGAAGCCATTTTTCCTGTTTCTTCTGTGCGTAACAGTCCTGTGACATTGTCACCGTTTAAAATCACCTGCTGTACGCCGTCCATATATTCAATCGTAATGTCCACATTGGACACTGCCGCATTGATTTCACGCTCATCGTCCGGGTTGACGTGATTCTGCGTAAAATATACCGCCATTGCACGGTACATTGCGCCTGTATCCACATAAATATAATTCATCTTTGCCGCCAAAAGCTTGGCAATCGTACTTTTTCCTGCACCAGCAGGTCCGTCAATCGCTATTGATACTGCCATTTTTTCTCCATTCCATTAATTGTAATATTTTACATTTTATATTTAAAATATTTATAAATTTTTCGTCTTACTGCCATTTATCAAAACTTTTACGATAAATGTGCCGCCGCCGCATAGGCTGTTGACCACGCAATCTGCAAATTAAAACCGCCGGTTACGGCATCCACGTCTAAGACTTCACCCGCAAAATACACACCGGATACCAGCTTTGATTCCATCGTTGCCGGATTGACTTCTTTGACACTCACACCGCCCTGCGTGATAATGGCTTCCTGAAAGCCGCGCAGTCCCGTAAGGGTCAACTTGAAATTCTTTAACAGCGTAACCAGCCGCTGGCGTTCCTGCTTTGTGACCTCGTGGATTTTCTTGTCCGGTGGGATTTTACTTAATTCCACAACCACAGGAATCAGCTTCTTTGGCAATAGCTTATCCAGTGAATTTTTAAAGCTTTTATTCTTTGCTTCTTCAAAATCCCGCAGCACACGCTCGTCTAGCTGTGCTTCATCAAGTGCCGGTTTTAAATCTATCGTAAGTAAAAGATTTTTCTGGCGGATAACCTTTGCCGCATAACTGCTGGCACTAAGCACTGTCGGACCGCTCACGCCAAAGTGCGTAAAAAGCATTTCCCCAAAATCTGAGTAAATCTTTTTGCCGGTTCCGGATCTGAAATCGTAACTGCCACATTTTTAAGGCTGAGCCCCTGCAACTCGCGCTCCCATTCTTCTTTTACAATAAACGGCACCAGTGCCGGAAGAATCGGTGTCACTTCGTGTCCCAGTTCTTTTGCAAAACGGTAGCCGTCCCCGGTAGAGCCTGTAGACTGATAAGAATTACCGCCGGTCGCTATAATCAGCGCATTGCCCTGTACCATGCGCTTACTGCCTGTCACTGTATCTTTCACCCTCAGCCCTGTAAATCTGCCGTCCTTGTGGCACACCTGCACAACCTCAGTATTTAAATGAACCTCTACCGACAGCTTTTTCATCTCACGCTGTAATGCGCCGATGACATCTGAGGAATGGTCTGATTCCGGGAATACGCGGTTGCCGCGTTCAATTTTAAACGCCAGCCCCAGTTCATCAAAAAAGCCCATTGTATCATAATTGGAAAAGCCGTTGAACGCGCTGTATAAAAACTTGCGATTGGTGACGACACTGTTAAAAATATCCTCGGAATCGCCTGCATTCGTAAAATTACAACGGCCCTTTCCTGTAATAAACAGCTTCTTTCCAAGCTTTTCGTTTTTTTCAAATAAAATAACCTGATTTCCATTTCTTGCCGCCGTAATGGCAGCCATCATGCCGGCTGCACCGCCGCCGGCGATTAAACATTTTTTCATCTTTTTCATTCCTTTGCTGACTAAACAAGGCTATTGTATCATAAAGCGGAAAAGAAACCAACCCTAAACGCCACAACTTCCTGCAACATCTATGGATTTATAACGCAAAACAGATTTACGGAAAATGTGTACTGCCCCGTACTATCCGTAAATCTGTTTAATCTCCTCAAAATGTTCTTTTGTAATCAGCGCATCTTTTTGTGTTCCTTTGAATTTGACAACATACGTCCACCTGCCATACGGCTCAATGGATTTAATTTTTGAAACATTAATCAGATACGACTTGTGGCTTCTAAGGAAACCTGTGTCCGAAAGCTTTTCTTCCAGCTCGCTGATTGCCATGCTGGCGTAAACGGTTCTGCATCTGCCGTATAAAGAATCGTGGCATTGTTCTCACGCTCTACAAAAATAATGTCGTCTTTATCAAAAAAACGCACGCTTTCTTTGCCCTTAATCAGGATTTTATCTTTCTCGTGAAGCTTCTCCCGCGCTTTTTCGGACGGTATATCTGCCTTTTTGGACCCGGACGGTACTTCTGACGGATTCTGATTCTGACAGATATTGATACTGTCCGTGTCACCTATGTTGTCTTTTACACTGCCGCCGTTATTATTACCGTTGCTATCATTTATATTGTTTACGGCGTCCATATCATTTTTACTGACGCCCTGATACTGACTTTCATAACTACGCTGTATCCGCTCCAGTGTATGCTGAATCCGTTCCATATCAAATGGCTTTACCAGATAGTCAAACGCATACAGTTCAAACGCATTGGACATATACTCCGAATATGCCGTTGCAAAAATGATTTTCGTATCCGGCGCAGACTGTGCAATTACCTTTGCACAGTCTATTCCGCTGCTGCCCTTAATCTCAATATCCATAAACACAACCTCAGGCTGCGTTTCGTGAAAAGCCAGCAGGGCATCTGTCATGCTGTCACATTCGCTGACAACACAAAATGCCGGATTCCGTTCTATGACCCTGCGCAAAATCAAGCGGATATGAGCCTCATCGTCTACAAGCATTACCTTGATTGCCATGTCATTTTCCCTTTCAAATCGTGTGTCTGTTTCTTCTGTGTCTTCTTTTACATACCGGTTCTGCAAGAATCTCGGATAATACAACTGCCTGTCTTAATACTTCTGTATCCATGCCGCCAGATATTCCCTCAAATCCTGTTTTACCTGCACGGTGCATATCCTGTGCACAGGACATGCCGTCCGGCATGGTATGAACTTCCTGCCGCGGCTGTGCCTGCTGCTGTGTGGATGGCAGCGGTGGAGCAGCAGACTGCCGGTTCCCCGGCTGTCCGCCAAGCTGTCTGACAACCTGTGCGCCTAACTGCCCGCCAAGTTCACTGCCTGCTGCTTTCAGTCTTGCTGCAATCGTCTTTTTTAACTGCTGCTGGCTGCTATAAGACATCTTTTGGTTCATGTGCATCACCCTCTAAAATGTTCTTTGCGTTCACATCTTCCCTTGCAATGTTTTCACGCATTTTTGTATCTGCCTTAATATTCTGCATATCATAGTAATCCATAATGCCTAACTTGCCCTCACGCAGTGCATAAGCCAGTGCCTTTGGTACTTCTGCTTCGGCTTCTACAACGTAAGCGCGCATTTCCTGTTCCTTTGCAACTGCCATTGCACGGCGTTCCTCTGCTTTTGCCTGTGCGATATTTTTGTCGGCCTCTGCCTGAAGACTCTGTAAATGTGCACCAATGTTTCGTCCGATGTCGACATCCGCAATGTCGATGGAAAGAATTTCAAATGCTGTTCCCGCATCCAATCCCTTTGATAATACCAGCTTTGAAATATCGTCCGGATTTTCAAGCACTCTCTTGTGTTCTGCTGCCGAACCTACCGTTGTAACAATACCTTCACCGATACGTGCGATAATCGTTGCTTCACCGGCACCGCCAACCAGACGTTCCAGATTTGTTCTTACGGTGACTCTGGCTTTTACAAGCAGTTCAATACCATCCTTTGCCACGGCTGAAATATTCGGTGTTTCAATCACTTTCGGATTAACGCTCATCTTTACGGCTTCTAAGACATTTCGTCCCGCAAGGTCGATTGCCGCCGCCTTTTCAAACGGTAAATCAATGCCTGCACGTTCTGCAGCAATCAGCGCATCAACAACGCCGTCTACGTTACCGCCTGCAAGGTAATGTGCTTCTAACTGGTTGACCTGTAATGCGATACCGGCTTTGGTTGCCTTAATCAGCGGAAGAATAATTCTTGCCGGAACAACACGTCACGCATACCAATCAGTGTGAAAATGCCAACCCGCACTCCGGATGCCATCGATGAAATCCACAGTCCCACCGGAACAAACGAGAAAAACATAATCAAAATAAATACTACTACTGCTGCAACAATAATCGGTCCTACCATAACCTTTAACCCCTTTCTGTGTATGCATATTTTCATTTATTAATACAAAATGGCTGCCCATTTGAATTAATCTCTACTCCTGTCTTGCCTTTCTGACGACAAGTGATGAATTGCTGATTTTGTAAATCTCCACCAGTGTGCCTTTTTCTAAAAACGCACCGTCGGAAATCACATCAAACTCTACATCTTCTATCCGTACTTTCCCTGCCGGATGTAAATCCGTGGTTACAACTCCTTTTTTTCCTACAAGATACTGTAAATCCGTCGAACTTATGTAACCTTCTTCTTTATTCATTCTATCATTCAGAATAATCGGTGTCTTTAACCTGCCCTTTGCAAGCAGTGTAACCAGCGTAAATATCAAAACTGCAAGCAGCAATAAAACGACTGCTACGATAATAACCGCTTCCTGCACGCTGTCTGCGATTAAAAACACACCGGCGACCAGACAACACCCTCCTAAAATTCCCGGCGCGCCAAAGCCCGGTATAAGAGTTTCAATTCCCACAAAAAGAAAGCCCGCCGCCAGCAGTACAATTCCCAAAATCATAAAACCGTCCATTGCCCTTCTCCTTTCCTTTTCGCTTCTTTTTTTCTTTCTGTTTACAGTATATACAAAAAGCACCGAAAGGAAAGACATAATCACGCAATACCGCATCTTTTATCCGCAACTGTCACTTTTTGATATGCAACTGTCATTTTTATTTTGGAAGTGTCACGTCAAATTCTGTTTTTCCCGGTACAGAAGTAACGGTAATCGTGCCACGATACTGCCCTGCAAGCTTCCGCACCATCCACAGCCCCAGTCCGTGGCCTTCTTCCTTTTTGCTTGAATACCCCTTCTTAAAAATCAGTTCCCGCTTATTTTCCGGTATAACCGGACCATTATTGTATACAATAAACAAATACTGTTTTTCATTTTCCTGAATACACAGATGTACCTTTTTCTCTCCGTCCATGCCAGACACCGCCGTAAAGGCATTGTCGATTAAATTACCGAGAATCCGGCACACTTCCCACTGTTCCATGGAAAGTGCCGCCAGATCTGACGACACTTCCACAAAAAATGTAATCTGCTGCTTCTGCGCATACTCCATTTTTGCCTGAAGCAGGGCATAACCGCCGGTTTTTTCGTCCGCAGTGCTTTTCCGATCCGCGCAATGTCCTCATAGAGCGGATGCAGATACCGGTACGCTTCTTCATATTCTTCCAGTTCAAGCAATCCATAAACGACCTGCATTTCATTTAAGTATTCATGCCGCTGTGCGCGCAGTTTTAAATTGAGATGTTCCAGATTTTTAAAATTTTCCTGTAAATTTACAATATAAAACTTATCCAGTAAAAATGTCGATAAAATAATACTGATATTGCACACCAGTAACATTCCCATAAAAACATAAACCGCAAGCGGCAGTGTTCCGTCAGCCTAAGCCCCGCCGCAATCCAGAATACAATGCTGATAAAAAACTGGATATACGCCGGAACCTGAATTTTTCTGCGTAGTTTTTTCCATTCCATTAAATATTTTCCTCTTTAATACACCCGATCAGATTTAATTTCTGAAGCTTTTTCTTAGAGTATATCATAGTTACAAATACAATGAAATAGACGCTTAGTACTGAAATTAAAATTGCCGTCCACGGAATATCCAATACCAGCACCTGTACGTTGTTAATTGTTTTGGCAATCCAGACCGATATGAGCACGGACACCGGAATACCGTATATCAACGCCTTAGAACCGTACATCAGACACTCAAAATACAGCATTTTGCCAAAGCCCTGCTCCGTCATGCCGATGGATTTTAACATGGCAAATTCCCTGCGCCGCAGCATCATATTGGTGGAAATGGTGTTGAATACATTTGCCATGGCTATCAGTGACATCAATACTAAAAAGCCGTATGAGAATACTTTAACCACATAAATAATACTTCTGTAGGATTCGTATTCCATTGCCTCATCGACCAGACTATAGCGGAAATACTGACCATTGTCTTTGAGAATTTTCTGCATCTGTTCATACACCGCCGTATGGTCTGTCGTCTTAAAATAAGTTGTCAGTCCGCCCTGCCGATACTGCGTTTTTTGTGTAAGCTTTTCTGCCATGGTGCGTGAACACAGCACAATATCATACTGGTAGCGCATATCGGTCGGCACGGCATACGGCAGCTTATCTACCGTTTTTCCGATATTAAAATCAATATCTGTCGCCTGTTTTTCTTCCTGCTCATTTTCATCTTCCGTTGCCGGATAAAAGCATGCCTTTAATGTAAATGCCTGATTTGCAAAAACCGGATAATCCTTTCTCTTACCGGTCTTTGTATCCGTCACACGGCGGTTGGTGTAGAGCAGATAGACCGGATTTTCTGCATTCATATACGTATCCTTTGATAATCCGTTTTGTTGTAAATATTGCTCATACAAATCATCTGCGATGCCGTAGACAAACATCTGAGTTTTTCCATCATTATAGGAAACCGAAGCATTTTCACTTTTCTTCTTCTCGGTTTTATATTCTTCTGTGAGATATGCGCTGTTTTCGTCCGCTTTGTACCAGAACAGTCCCGCAGACAATGTGGTTGAACTTTCTTTAACACCCTGTACCTGTTTTAATTTTTCAATAAGCGCTTCTTCTTTTTCACTGTCTTCCAACGAACCGGAGCGGTAATAAACATCGTATTCCCCAAGCTTATAATTCTCCTCGACCATAAGAACGAGATATTTGCCAAATGCGCTTGCCGATACAAACATGACGATACTGACAAACAGTGAAAATATGGTGGTGCGGTATCTTTTGCCGCTTCTTTTAAAGTTCTTGCGGCTGATTACGCCTTCGACGCCGAACAGCTTCTGGAATATTTTAGAACATCTGACCTTTCTGCGGCTTAATTTAATATCGCCGTTCTGGCGGATTGCCTCAATCGCAGACATTCTTGAAATCCGTATCATCGGGATAAACGTTGAAATCAGCACTGTAAATAAAGATACGACTGCTGCCGCCACAATCGCCGCAGGTGTCGGATACAATTTCATTTCACCGAGGGATACCATGCTTGCCGCAATGCTTTTCATACTGGCACGCACACCGAAAAGGGTAATGCCGATTCCCGCAACGCCCACTAAAATTCCCAGCGGGATTCCTGCAATGCTGACTAAAAATGCCTCGGAAAGCACACATTTACGAAGCTGTGCTTTAGTCGCCCCCACGGAGGAGAGCAGTCCGAACTGCTTTGTACGTTCATTTAACGAAATAACAAAGGAATTGTAAATTAAAAGCACCGAAGCTCCGACAACCAGTACAATCACAATCACCGCTATCGTCGTAATAAAAGAGTAATAGGAAGAATACACGGATATTCCGGTCAGTCTTAACAGTCCGGGATTGTAACCGGTTTCATAGGCTGCATCGCTGTACCGTTTTAAAACCGCAAATGTATTCTTCGGATTTTTCACCCGAATGTAAACATCGGCACTTTCAATATTCTTTGTATTTTCATCGTATTTTGTATACACTACATAGCTGCTTGTGCTGCCGACATTAAAACCTGCGTCCTCATACAGACCGACTACCGTATACCGCTGTGTGTCCGCAAGTTCCAGTTCAACCGTATCGCCTACCTTGCAGTCCGCAAAAATACCGCTTGTAATCAAATCCCCTGCAACCACAAGTTCTTTTGAATTTTCCGCCATTCTGCCTTCTGTAAGCTCCAGCGGAAGGCTGATTTCATTTTCATCACTGAATGCCTTGACACTGAGCTGATGTCCGTCCTGTTCTTCAATGGTACTGCCGATATTATACATCAGACGTTCTGCTAAAATATCGCTGTCCTGCCGGATTTTTTCCAGTCCTTCTTTTAAATCGACCTGTTCAATCACACCGTACCAGTTACCCGATTCTTTGATTTTATAATCCAGCATACTTTTATGCAGGCTGGCGATAAAGACCGTAATTGCCGTAATCAACGCTGCTGACAGCATAATGCCGATTATCGTCACCAGTGTACGCACTTTGTTTTTTACCATTTGCCGGTAAGTCATTTTTAAAAAAATATGATTCTGTCCCATTAGCGGATCACCTCATCTCTTGTGATTCTGCCGTCGGAAATCTCAATAATGCGGTCCGCCTGCAGGGCGATGTTTTCATCATGGGTAATGACAACCAGTGTCTGATTGTACTTTTTATTTGACAGCTTTAACAGTTCCATAATTTCATGGCTGTTGGCAGAGTCAAGATTTCCAGTCGGTTCAGCCGCTAACAGCAGTGCCGGGTCATTCATCAGTGCGCGCCCGATAGAAACTCTCTGCTGCTGCCCGCCGGATAACTGGTTCGGCAGATGATTTTCCCTTCCTTTTAAATGCAGTACGGTTAAAAGCTCCTCTAACCGTTCCTCATCGACCTTTCTGCCGTCCATTAACACGGGCAGTGTGACATTTTCCACGACATTCAGCACCGGAATCAGGTTGTAAAACTGATAAATCAGTCCAACCTCCCTGCGCCTGAAAATCGCAAGCTGTGTGTCATTTCTTGCATAGACGTCATTGCCGTCCACATAGACATGCCCGCCGTCCGGTCTGTCCACACCGCCAATCAGATGCAGGAGTGTGGATTTCCCGAACCGGACGGTCCTACAATCGCCACAAACTGCCGCGCTTGACACTAAAGGACACGTTATCCAATGCCTTAAAGCTGTTTTCCCCTTTTCCGTAAATTTTTGTTAAATTTTCTACTTTTAAAATATCCATTGACTGCCTCCTGTATTTTAGATTTCAGTCTAAATTGTAGGACAGTCCGGTGACTGTGCCATGACTTTCATATGACAAATCTGTCACTTTTCGTTTAAGGCAGCATTTTATAAAAACGGATTTGAAATTCCGCACCGCCGTTTTTTGCGTTAAACGCTTTTATCGTTCCGTTCTGCCTGCGGACAATCTCTGCCGCCAGTGAAAGTCCGATACCCACTCCTGTATTTTCCGTTCCTTTGCCACGGTAAAACCGCTCAAACAGGTGTGGTAAATCTTCTTTTTGAATTCCTGTTCCGTTGTCACGCACGATGATTTCCGTGTAAATCGGATTTTCCTGCGCCTCCATCTGAATCTGCCCGCCGGACGGTGTGTGTTCCATGCAGTTTTTCACAATATTTTCCAGCGCTTCTTTTGTCCACTGGAAATCTCCCGTAAAGGATACATTTTCTGCAATATCGTATGTCAAAAGCACCTCTTTTAATTCAAGCTGTACCGCCATGCCCTCAAATACCGTATCTGCCAGCTTTTTTACGGACACCGGTGCATTTTGAAACTGCACGACACCCGCATCGAATTTGGAAAGCTTTAAGAGTGTCGTTATGAGTTCTTCGACATGCGAGAGTGCATTGGATAACTTGCCGCTTAAATGCAGGCGTTCTTCATATGTAAGATTTTCTTCCATTAAAAATGACAAAATAATATTCACGCTGGTCAGCGGTGTCTTTAACTGGTGCGAAATATCCGCCATGGCATTCATCAGATACCGTTTGTCCTGCCCCAGCTGCACCGTCTGTTCATTTAAACGGATTACCAGCTTGTGAAGCTGATTCTGCAAAATACTTAAATCACCCTCCTGATACTCCTCAAATGCCGTTGTATAATCTCCCCGCAGAACGCGGTCTATCTGCGCATAAATTTCCCGGATTTTCTTTCTGCGCCTGTATTCGCCCTCTGCATGGATTCCCATATATAAATTCCCGTGGGAAGCACTATCCACCATACCCGGCTTATCCATGCCGCCAATATTGAAGCTGTAAACACAACGCCTTCTGCAATCCATTCACCGTTTCTTTTCATAGACGATACCCCATTCCACGCACCGTCTTAATTAACTCCGGATGGGACGGGTCTTCTTCTATCTTTTCCCGCAGCCGCTTAATATAAACTGTCAGCGTGTTATCATTGACGAATTCGCCTGCCACGTCCCAGATTTCCGAGAGCAGACGGCCTCTTGATAAAACCACACCCTTATTGTTAAAAAATATCAGTAACAGGCGGTATTCGAGTGCTGACAGTGCCAGCTCCTCTCCGTTACGGTATACGATTCCCTTGACCGTATCCACGGTGATACTGCCCTCTTTTAACAGCTTCTGGCTCTTTCCTGTCCGTCTTAACACACTGCGGATTCTTGAAACCAGCTCCCGCGGACGGAACGGCTTATTGATATAGTCATCTGCGCCCATATCCAGTCCCGTCACGACACTGTATTCATCGCCCGATGCCGTAAGGAAAATGACCGCCGCCGGGGATTTTTCCTTTGCCGCCGCACAGACTGCATATCCATTGCCGTCTGCTAACGATATATCAATTAAGAGCAAATCATATTCCCTTGTTTCAAGTTTTTCAATCGCTTCCCGCTGCCCCGCTACCGCTTCTACGATAAAATTTTCATTTTTTAAAAAGCTGCTTAAATAATCTACAATATCCCTGTCATCTTCAACCAGCAAAATTTTTTCCTGCACGCTTTTTCCGCCTTTCGCACTTTTTACCTCGTTTATATATCTTTTATCATCATAACAGTCCACCGAAAGTTCGTCAAATAATTAACTCTGCTTTTCTTTATGATAAGAACGTGCTATGATAGTTTTGTAATGATTTTTCTCAAGGGGAGGATTTTAAACTATGGCGTTACATATTATGGACGAAGCAAACAGATGCCTTCAGTGTAAGGTTCCGCAGTGTCAGAAGGGGTGTCCGATTCACACCAACATTCCGCTGGCAATTCGCCTGTTAAAAGAAAACAAATTAAACGAAGCCGGAAAAATGCTTTTTGAAAACAATCCGCTGACAACCGTGTGCAGTCTTGTCTGCAACCATGAAAATCAGTGTGAGGGTCACTGCGTACTTGGCAGAAAAGGTGCGCCGGTTCATTTTTCCAGCATTGAAAATTATATTTCCACAACCTATGCCAACCAGATGACCAACGGTCCTGCTAAATCCAACGGCATGCGCGTTGCCATTATCGGTTCCGGTCCTGCCGGTATTACGATTGCGATTATTCTTGCACGATACGGCTATCAGGTTACTATTTTTGAAGGAAAGGACAAGATTGGCGGTGTATTACGCTACGGCATCCCGGAATTTCGTCTGCCAAAGAGCGTCTTAGACGATATTGAATACCGCCATCTTGAATTAAAGGGCATTAAAATCCGCCCGAATACGACAATCGGCGGTGCTATCGGCATTGACGATTTATTCCGTGACGGCTATAAGGCAATTTTCGTCGGTACGGGTGTATGGAAGCCGAATACCCTGCATATTAAAGGTGAAACCTTTGGCAATGTCCACTTCGGTATCAATTACTTAAACAATCCTGACAGCTACCGCTTAGGCAAGCGTGTCATCGTCATCGGTGCCGGAAATGCCGCTATGGATGTGGCAAGAACCGCTATCCGCAAGGGTGTGTT
>ERZ859817.946-NODE-946-length-13673-cov-2.085255_pt1 | contig 13673 bp, 11 predicted proteins | sample MGYA00509986_ERZ859817 | MGnify/ENA primary metagenome ERZ859817 (study PRJEB30046, sample SAMN00715155) | human gut metagenome | study: EMG produced TPA metagenomics assembly of the A metagenome-wide association study of gut microbiota in type 2...
ATTTTCCTTAAAATCATCCACTTATGAAAAGACTTTTTTGTACATTGCTGTTTGCTATTTCCGTACAGTTTCTTTTTGCCAATCAGCCTTATCATTTCTCTCATTTGTCTGTCAAAGATGGATTATCCCAGCTGAACGTCACCTGTATCTATCAGGACAAATTAGATATATATGGTTTGGTACACGCAACGGACTCAATAAATTCAACGGAAATTCCTTCGAGGTTTACTGGAACCATGCCGACGATCCGCACAGTATCAGTAGCAATATCATTAATTGCATGGCGGAAGATGCAGAAGGCAACCTGTGGATAGGCACAGAAAACGGCCTGAACAGGCTCGACAAGAATAAGAACGAGTTTAAACGGTATCATATCAACCAGCAGGAAAACAAGGACAAGAACAAGATTACCTCACTTTGTCTTGACCAGCAGGGTACCTTATGGATAGGAGCCGCCTCGAAGGACTGTTTGCCTACACTCCCCAAGGAGATTCCCTGAAAAACATCTCCACCAAAGAGCTGAAAGGAAATTGGGTAAATGACATTATTGAAAGAGACCACAAACTCTACATCGCCTCCTACAACAGAGGACTGCTTATCTACGATTTACAGCAGCAGGCAGTAGTCCGTTCCTTCCAACAGAATTCCGAATCACTGCCTATCCCGTCAAACCGGATCAGAAAAGTGCACATCGACAGAAAAGGAAATATATGGCTGGGAAACGACACACACGGCGTCTATGTCATCAAACACGATCCGGCGGAAGTGGTGTGTTACAATACCCGGAACGGACTATCCAACAATAACGTCCGTTGCATCAACGAGTCTCCCTCGGGTGAAATATGGATAGGCACTTTCGACGGTCTGAACATCCTCAATCCGGTGACCAACCGGATACAAACCTATCGCTACGGCACACAGGGCACATTGAGTCATCATTCCATCTACAGCATTCTGTTCGACCGGATGCAAACCATCTGGATCGGAACGTATGCAGGAGGTATCAGCTACTATAACCCTTACGGACATCTCTTCGACTTTTACAATCCCAGCTCATCCCTAAACAAAACTCTGGGTATCTTAGGCCCTGCCATCGAACACGACAGAACTTTATACATCGGAGCCGAAGGAGGAGGATTGATTACTTTCGACCTCGAACAGCAGACTTTCCAGCAATACATACTCCCGCACAATCCCGGTGAGTCGATGCAAAGCGTCATTAAAACCGTCTATTACGACAAGAACCGGATTTTATGCGGAACGAGCATCGGGGAAATCTATGAATTCAACCTGCACAATCACCATTTCTCACTGATCTTTCAGAATAATGACCGGAATCCGATTTACCACATCAGTAAAAGCATTTCCGGAGAACTGGTTGTAGGTTCTACAAGTCCGAAAGAGGGACTGATGTTTATTTCAGATACCCCATCGCTCCATGTGCAGACCGAATTTGCCGTAAAAGGCGAGGGCACTTTCCGTTTTGCCAGTGTCATCTGTGTATGCGAAATCAGTAACGATGTGTTTCTAATCGGCACCAAAGAGAAAGGTTTATTCTTTTATGACAAGATCAATCACTCCCTGCTTTCCTACAACCACACCAACGGACTAACCGCCAAACATATCAGCAGTATTCTAAAGGACCGTTCCGGAGGATATGGATCAGCAGCATGGATGGCGGACTAAGTGAATTCAACATCACGACCGAGCAATTCATCACCTACAATGAGAAAAGCGGCTTGCAAAGCAATCAGGTTTGCAAAGTGGTGGAGGGAGCCGACAACAGTTTATGGATCAGCACGCTAAACGGCATTTCGAGATTGGACCTCCGTACCCGGAGCATCACCAATTACAACAAAGAAAGCGGAATACAGATACAGGAGTTTTCTCCCTGTGCAGGATTCCGCCTGTCCGACAACCGGATTTTCTTTGCCGGCAACAACGGTTTTACCCTGTTCAACCCCAATGATATTGTCACCAACCCCAACGTCCCTCCCATTATATTGGACAAACTATATATCAACAACAAACTGGTATGCCCCAACGACGAAGAAAATGTACTGCAGGAGAACATCTCCACCCAAAAGAAGATCGTACTTAATCATAATCAGACCAATATAACCATTGAATACTGTGCGCTGAACTATATCTTCAACAGCAAAAGCGAATATTCCTACAAACTGGAGGGATTCGACTCTGACTGGAACAAGGTCGGCAACCGGCGTACTGCCTACTACACCAATATTCCGGCCGGAACTTACCACTTCATCGTGAAAGGCTCCAACAACGACGGAATCTGGAATGAACAGGGAGCCACACTGGAAATCGTTGTCTTGCCTCCCCTGTGGAAGACCTGGTGGGCTTACTTGATATACAGTGTCGTCGCCATTGCCCTGATCGCTTTCATTATCCGCTATTTTACGGAGAAGAAACGCCTGCAAAACAACATCAGGCTCAAACAAATGGAAGCGGAAGTGCACGAAGAGTTTTATCAGGAACGAAACCGCCTCTTCACCAACTTCTCACACGAACTGCGTACGCCGTTGACCTTAATCATGGCTCCATTGGAGGAATTCGTAAAGCGAACGGATTTGGTGGATGATGTTCATTACAAATCCCAGCTGATGCTGCGCAACGCGCAACGCCTGCTCCGTATCGTCAACAACCTGATGGACCTGCAAAAGAATGAAAGCGGAACCATGAAACTACAAGTTTCCGAGCATGACATCGTCAAGTTCACACACGAAGCGGTAAGCTCTTTTCAGGATCTGGCACTGTACCGGAACATCCATTTAAGGTTCAAACATGCCGTAGACGAGCAACCGGTGTGGTTCGACTGGAACCTGCTGGAAAAAGTTTATTTCAACTTTCTCTCCAATGCTTTCAAGAACGTACCGGACGGAGGTTCCATACGAGTGGAACTGAATGTGAAATCACTCTCCGAACTTGCTATCTTCGTGCCTGCCAGACTGAACAAGTATAAGGACCCGGAAATAAAATACCTCACCGTATCCATTCAGGACAACGGTGTCGGCATTGATCCCGACGAACTGGAGAAAATCTTCCGTCCTTTCTATCAGGTAGCACAAAACGAACATTCCAAATCGGGAACGGGTATCGGACTAAGTCTAAGCAAAGCCATTATAGAAATGCACCACGGAGTGATATGGGCAGACAACGCTCCCGACTCCGGCGCAGTCTTCCAATTTGTCCTGCCTATCGACAAAAACGGTTTCGACCCGGAAACGATGGTAGAATCATCCGCCAATGAAACCGTATTATTTAATGTGGAACTTCCGGACACTGCTTTTGAAGCCGAGCATTCGGGCAAGAAGCAGGCCACTATTCTGATAGTAGAAGACAATCGCGACCTGAACAACTATATCTGTTCCTGTCTGGCGGATAAATACAACGTAATAGGAGTGACCAATGGTGAAGAAGCACTCGCCAAAGCCATCAACCTGCTGCCAAACCTGATTATCACCGACTCGCAGGTTTTCTCGACTGTCTATGCGCAGAAGCCCGCCGCAAGCCTGCTAACTTCGTCTCGGTGCTCTTCGCCCGTTACAAGGGCGACATCGACTACTTCGTGGAGAGCGCGGCAGCCATCGGGCAGCTCCGCGAAGACTCCCGCGTGCTGATCGCCGAAGCCTGCACGCACGCTCCGGTGGGCGAAGACATCGGCCGGGTCAAAATTCCGGCGATGCTCCGCAAACGGATCGGACCCGCACTGCGGGTCGATGTGGTTGCCGGCACGGACTTTCCCGCCGACCTCACGCCCTACGACCTGGTAATCCACTGCGGCGCCTGTATGTTCAACCGGCGCCACGTATTGAGCCGCGTCGCCCAGGCCCGCGCCCAGCACGTCCCGATGACCAACTACGGCGTGGCGATCGCTTACCTGCAAGGGATTCTCGACAAGATCGAATATTAACCCCAAAAACACATATCCAAAAGAGTGGGCCGTCCGACAACTGGACGGCCCACTCTTTATCAAAAACCGAAACTATTCCGGCAAATACTATTTCGCCTCCGACGGGAAATACTTCATATACTGTACGCGCTGGAACATGGCCGAAGTGTCGTTCTTGAAATTCAGACGCCCCCGGAACTCATCGAGCGAACCGAAACCCTGCCGCTCGGACCAACGGTCGATGTACTCGTTCATTTCGGCAATGACTTCGAATCCCTTCTGGTGGATCGCCGTGCAGACCTGCACTGCCTCGGCTCCGCACAAAAGCGCTTTGACCGCAGCCTCGCCATCGTGCACGCCCGTCGAAACAGAAAGGTCCAACTGCGGCAACACGGCCGAACAGATCGCCACCATACGCAGGACGTTGCGCAATTCCGTCGGCTCGCTGTAAGGCGAACTCTCTACGAAAGTCATCCGCTCGACATCCACGTCCGGCTCGAAGAAACGGTTGAAAAAGACTACGCCCCGGGCCCCGTGACCGAGCAAAGCGCTCGACAAGGCGAAGACATTGGTCAGGCGCATGGGCAGTTTCACCGAAACGGGAATCTTCACCGCACCGGCCACCCGACCGACGATCTCCGCATAGTTCAACTCCAGTTCGCGAGCCTGGGCATGAATGTCCGTAGATTGGATGAAAATATTAAGCTCCAACGCGGAAGCACCGGCATCGGCCATCGCCGTAGCGTATTCGATCCAATCGCCTTTATCGACCACGCAATTGATGCTGGCGATTACCGGAAGCTCCGTCTTCGACCGCGCCTCCTGCACCAACCGGAGAAATCCGGCCTTGTAATCCTCGCCCAGATAACGCTGCAAATAAACCTCCGCATCGCCGTAAGCCGAATCGGATACGGTGTCCAGCGCAGCCGCATGGTGCAGGATCTGCTCCTCGAATATGGATTTGAGCACTACGGCACCGGCACCGCTCGCAGCGCACTGCTCGACGTCTTGACATTGGAGGTATAGGGAGAACTGCTGACAATGATCGGACTCGGAAGATCCAGCCCCAGGTATTTTGCTCGCATCGTTTCTATGGATTTTTATGGTTTATTTTTCGAAAAATACGTAAAATTATGATTTTGTGCAAAAAGTTACCCAATCAATTTGAAATAGCGACTCTATCGGGGTAATCCATACAGGCGGTAGATTCTTCTCAAAATACTAACAGACAGGGCTTCCCGGAATCCCAACGTTCGAACACCTGCTTTTAGCCCTACGCAGCGCGTAACATCAATGCGAATTTACCGTTTGAATACTTCAAGCCTGTAAAACAACGACTTCAACTGTTGCACTCATGGCTCGCACGGCCAGCCTACACTTGCATAAAACCGCAAAGAAAAAACAAAAAGGAGTCGCACAAACTGTGCAACTCCCTGACTTTCAAGTGGACCCAGAGGGGCATGATCCCACGACCTTCGGATTATGAGTCCGCTGCTCTAACCGACTGAGCTATGGGTCCTTTTGCATCCGGGAAAATCCGAATACGGACACAAAAATAGGAATTTCGACCGGATTCACAAAATAAAAACCCATTTTTTCATTTCGAGACGCCAGCACAAACCCGTTTCGCTCAAATCGATTCCCTGTTTTACGCCCCTGCATCGCAAGAAAAACAGCCGCACCGGAATTTTCCGCAACAACTAACCGACCCGATCGCAAGATTTTTCTTCGGAAAATTAGCTAACTGGAAAAAATTTACTACCTTTGCTCCGCTTAAGCATCTAATTACAAACAAAACAAACGAAATGAAAAAAGGTATTCATCCCGAAAATTATCGTTTAGTGGCATTCAAAGACATGTCGAATGACCACGTGTTTTTGTGCAGGTCCGCCGTTTCGACAAAAGAAACCATCGAAGTGAACGGCGAAACCTATCCCGTGTATAAGATGGAAATTTCCAACACCTCTCACCCGTTCTACACCGGTAAGATGAAGTTGGTGGATACCGCTGGTCGCGTCGATAAGTTTATGAGCCGTTACGCAAAACGCTACGATAAGAAAGCCGCCAAATAGTTCGAAGGACCGTTTGACGCTTCAAAATAAAAAAGGATTCGCCTGGGGCGAATCCTTTTTTATTCTCCTTCGGCGCCCGATTCTCACCGGTCCGCATTCGCCGGATGCCGCACACTCCGACCGTCGTCAAAAAGCGCAGGGGACATCCGCTTTATCCGTCCCGAAGCTGCCGACCGGAATCGGCAGCATACGCAAGATGGTACACGACCAATCATCCGGTCCGGCCCGAAACAGGACAAAAGAACTTTTACGGAAAAAATTTGGGGGTTTGCGGCACAAACATTACTTTTGTAATCTACTAAAATTACTGTTTTTATGGAATTCGAAGGTGTCGTATATAAAATCCTGCCCCTGACACAAGGTACGTCCGCCCGGGGAGAATGGCAGCGTCAGGACGTGGTTTTCGAGCTGCCCTCGGAATTTTCACGCAAAATCTGCGTCACGTTCTTCAACAAGCCGAGCGACGTGGCCAAACTCCGCGAAGGGGCTACCTATACGGTTTCGGTAAACGTCGAATCCCGCGAATATAACGGCCGCTGGTATACCGATGTGCGGGCATGGCGCCTGCAACCCAAAGAAACCGCTCAAAACGCCGGGATCCCGCCGATGCCCGACGCGGCCCCGCTCGAAGAGCCATCGTACAGTACTCCCGCAGCAGAAGTAGACGACCTGCCCTTTTAATTTTTCACGCACGAAGGCAGAAGCCATCCGCTCTCTAAAACAACAAAATAGCCGACCCTACAAAGGTCGGCTATTTTTCGGTCCCCGGGAGGCGACTACTTCTTCACCGGAAGAGCAGGTTCGCTGCCTGAGTCGTCGCAGCCGCAGCTTCATCCGTTGTTGCCGGGGTCGTTTCCTCGACGAAAGGAATCACATCCTCCAACTCTACCTCGAATTTAAGAGCCGAATTAGGCAAGATATACTTACCGCGCGCCTGCCGACCATAAGCCAGTTCCGCAGGAATCCAAAGCGTTATCTTGCCGCCTTTGCCGATCAGCTTCAAACCTTCGGTCCAGCCGGGAATCACCTGTCCCAATTCGAACTCGACAGCTTCGTCCTTGTCATAACCTTCCGGATCTATCTGCTTGAGGTACTCCTTCATCTCTTCGGGCTTGTTCTCGAAATAGGAGCTGTCGAAAACCTGTCCCTTATAATTGGTTCCCGTGTAATGAACTTTCACCCGGTCGCGGGAGTCCGTCGGCATCAGGGTTTCATCGCCCTTCTTTTCGATCTTGTAAAGCAATCCCGATTCGGTTTTCTGAACGCCGGATTTCTTCTCGATCGAAGCGATCCACTCTTCATTGGCTTTCTTATTTTCGGCCGGACGAACTACCATAAACCAATTTTGCAAGAATTTGACAGCTTCCTGCTCGGTCATACGGGCTTCTTCACGGTTGCCGGTAATGTCTTTCAAGCCCTGACCAAACCAAACCAACTGAATCGGAAGGTCTTCTCCCAGCATATTGTTACCCAGATCGATACCGAAAGCATACGAAATGAACCGACGCTCCTCCTCGCTCTCGAACATCGCGGGATCGGCCAACGACTCTTCGGGTGTCTTCAGCGAATCGGGAGTCATCGCGTTCTTCTTGGCAATAGCCTGAGCGCGTTCCGGACGCGTAACCATAAAGAACGTGCGCAATGTATCGAGTGCCTCTGGATGCGTCATTTTTGCCGTTCCGAGGGCACCTTCGGTCACACCTTCGGTCATCGCGTCGAAATCGAAGGGAATATCCGACATCATCCGGTTGAGTCCCGCTCCGACGTTATTACCCAAAGCGTACGACAAAGAGTCGAACTGCGACTTGCTGCCCATCGTGATCGAACCGTTGCTGCGGCTGCACGAGGCGAAAATTACGGCACCAGCTAACAGTGCCATGAAACACAATGTTCTTTTCATCTTGTTGATATAATTATGTATTAAATTGTTATTTCCGTTTCGATAACTGCACAAATATATAAAATATTTTACGGGCAGCCGATTTTATTTTTCAGCCCCCTCTTGAAAAAGAAGTCAGCGGACATCGACGAGTTCGATCTCGTAGAACAACGTCGCGTTCGGGACCACGCCCAATTTCTTGTCGCCTTCGGCCCCGTAAGCCAGGCGGGAGGGTATCCATACATTCATTCGACCGCCTTCCCCGACGAGCCGCACGCTCTGCCGCAACCCGGGCATCAGATCGCCCACGGCCGTGCGCGTGGTGTCTCCTCGTTCGTACGAAGACTCGACGACCTTTCCATCGACCGTCTTGGCCACAAAACGGATCGCCACCGTATCCCGGTCGCTTCGGGGCGTCTTGGACTCATCACCGATCTCCAGCACCTCGTACGTCAGCCCCGTATCGGTCTTGGCATAGGAGCGATTGCTCTTGCGGAAATCCTCCAGAAACTGTTCTTCATAGGCCCGAATCTGTTCGGGCTGCGAAACATTCACGTAACGCAGATAAACCGCACGGGCCTCGTCGGGCGTCATCCGGGCCGTCCGGGCATATACGTCCCGCACGGCCTGGCACACGGCTTCGACGTTGAGGGTCGAATCCATCCGCTGCAAATTATATCCCACATTCAGACCGATCACATAAGCGACCGAATCCGTTTCGTTACGCAACTCCATGCTCCCCGTTCCCCGGGAACAGGCACCCAGCAGGAACAGTCCCGCTGCGGCGATCAACCGATATTTCTTCATATACGTGTCTTTTTTTTGGAAAAGAGGAAAATCAGCACCGTACCCAATACGGCCGACGCGAACGATCCCATCAGAATGGCGATCTTGCCCCGGCTGACGATCTCGGCATCGGCAAAGGCCAGCGTATCGACGAAAATCGACATGGTGAACCCGATACCGCCCAGGCAAGCCACCGCGAAAAGCATCTTCCAGCCGGCTCCCTCGGGCATTCGGCCAGCTTCGTCTTCACGGCGAGCCAACTGGCCAGGAAAATACCGAGCGGCTTGCCCACGAGCAATCCGAAGAAGATGCCCGTGCCGACCGCACCGGCCTGCGGCGTAACGTGGAAGATTCGGAAGTACTCCAGCGAATCGATCGAGACACCCGCATTGGCGAATGCGAAAATAGGCATAATCAAAAATGTTACGTACGGAGCCAGCAGATGTTCGAGACGGAAGCTCATCCCTACCGAATCGGTCGCCAGCGAGGACATCATCCGCAGGTAGTACCTGTGCTCCTCGTTCGGAAAATCGTCGGCCCGGCACTCGGCTTTCAGCAGCGCATCGGACAAACCGCTCATCTTCCGCGCGAAATACTCCTTGCTATAACGGGGTTTCATCGGGATGAACATGGCGATCACCACGCCCGACAGCGTGGAATGGATTCCCGAATAATAAAACAGGGCCCAGACGACGAAAGCCGGTACCAGATAGAACATAATGCGGGTTTCGCCCACTTTATTCAGGAAATAGATGCCTACGAGGATCAGGATCGCAATCGCAAGCAGCAACAGATTGACCTCCTCGCCGTAAAACAGCGCGATCACCAGAATCGCCCCCAAGTCGTCCGCCACGGCCAGGGCCGTCAGGAAAATTTTGAGCGAAATAGGCACCCGATCGCTGAATATCGAAAGGATGCCGATGGCGAAAGCAATGTCCGTCGCCGTAGGGATTCCCCAGCCGGGTGCCGCGACGGTTCCCGCGTTGAACGAAAAATAGATCAATGCAGGCACCACCATACCGCCCAAAGCCGCCAACACGGGCAGAATCGCCTTCCTGACGGAAGAGAGCTGTCCGATGACGATTTCGCGTTTGATCTCGAGACCGATCAAAAAGAAGAACACCACCATCAACCCGTCATTGACGAAGGTCTGGAGGGTCAGGCCCCGGGGAAACATCCAGTCGATCAGACTGCCGGGACCACGCACCACCAAAGCGATGTCGATGTTGAGCACCCGCTGGTAATACTCCGCCGTCCAGGGAAGATTGGCCAGCAGCATCGCAACGGCGACACTGAAGAGCAACACCAGTCCGCCCGACCAGGGAGCCTCCAGAAAACGACGCCCCCGCAACTGAAACTGATAATGTTGCCGGACCCAGCGGTACATGGAAAAAAGCCTCATTGTCTATTCATATTTATATTCGTAATCCAAAATAAACCGTCTTCCCCGGCAGAATTCACGCCCTGTCGGAATCAACCTCTTCCTGCCGACGAAGTCCGCAAGGCCAGGCCGCACAATTTGTAGAGCACGCGGGCTCCTACGACCGCGTCGATCTTATCTTCCGGGCAGGGAACGACCTCCACCAGGTCGAACCCGGCGATGCGGCGGCCCGAATCGGCCACGCACTCCATCAGGTAAACCACCTGTTCAAAAGTGATGCCGCCCGGAACGGGAGTGCCCGTATGAGGACAATGTTCGATGGTGAGTCCGTCGATGTCGAAACTGATATAAACCACCTCGGGCAGCTCGTCCACGATGCGGCGGCAGCTTTCGGCCCAGGGCGTTCCCGCGAATCCGGCGCGAGCGAGCGAGCGCGAATCGAACATAGCGATCCGCCCGTCCGAAGCGGCCCTTTCGGCCTCGGCATCGCAATAATCCCGCACGCCGACCTGCACGAGCTTGCTCACCTGCGGCAGGTCGCGCAGTACGTTGAACATGATCGAAGCGTGCGAAAATTCGAATCCCTCGTACGCCTCACGCAGGTCGCAATGGGCATCAATATGGAGAATTCCCAGCGAACCTTCCTTCTCGGCAACGGCACGGATCAAACCGTACGGCGTCGAATGGTCGCCTCCGACCAGCCCTACGACCTTACCTTGCGAGAGCCACTGGCGGGCCTGACGGTAAATATTGTCGTTCATGGCTGCACAGCCTTCGTTGATACGGCGCAGACGGCGCTCGATACGTTCGTCGTCCGGCGCTCCGCCCTCTTCGAGATGTTCGATCACCCGTTCGGCATCGGCCCGCAGCTTGCGGGACTCCTCCTGCAGCGAATAGTCGATGTCGGCCGTAGCGATGCCTCCGAGCCAGGCTCCCGGCGCCGAAGCATCGTAAAGATCGAGCTGTGTGGAGGCTTCGATCAGGGCATCCGGCGCCAAAGCCGTTCCGGCACCGTAGGATACGGTCACGTCCCAGGGTGCGGAAACAAGCACCAGCGCAGCCTCCTCGGGCGTGAACGGCAAACCGTAATAAGCGCCGTTGTCCACCCCCACCCCGTTGGGATTGAATGTTTTCAGATCCATAGTCTTTCCTTGTAAGAATTACAAAGATAGTAAATTTTTGATTTTCCGCCATCGTTATCACCGATAAACCCCGTTTTTAACGGGGTGCCGACCGGCCGACCCGGACGACGCCCGAAGCGGGAGCCGTATGCACCGGCGCACGGTTCCCGTAAAAAGGAGCTCAAATAAATTTGGCGCCGCCCTCGCCCTGCACTATCTTTGCTCCGCAATTAACCAATTCGAATACCGTCGTGAAAATCGTCGCCGACAATGCCATACCTTTTTTGAAAGGAGTACTCGAACCTTATGCCCGGGTGGAATACCTCCCCGGGAAAACCATCGCAACGGCCGATGTCCGGGATGCCGACGCCCTGATCGTCCGTACCCGCACCCGGTGCGACGCCGCCCTACTCGAAGGATCGTCCGTCAAACTGATCGCAACGGCGACCATCGGCTTCGACCACATCGACACGGAGTATTGTCGGCGACACGGCATCGAAGTAGCGACCGCCGCAGGATGCAATGCACGGGGCGTACTGCAATACGTCGCTGCAGCACTGGTCCGCCTCTCACGAGTACAGGCCTGGGAACCTGCAGACAAAACCCTCGGAATCGTCGGTGTAGGACACGTCGGGTCGCTCGTCGAGGCCTACGCCCGGACGTGGGGATTCCGCGTCGTGGCATGCGATCCCCCCCGCGAAGAGCGCGAGCACGGCGGATTCCTGCCGCTCGAAGAGGTGGCGTGCCAGGCCGACATCCTCACCTTCCACACTCCGCTGGACGATACGACCCGGCACATGGCCGGGGCGAAGCTCTTCGAGCGAATGAAGCCCGGCAGCATCCTCATCAACACTTCGCGCGGCGAGGTAGTCGATGGGCAGGCGCTCCGCGAAAGCGGTTTGCAATACGTCCTCGACGTCTGGGAACACGAGCCCGATCTCGACCCGCTACTGCTGCGGGACGCATTGCTCGCCACCCCTCATATCGCCGGTTATTCCGCCCAGGGCAAGGCCAATGCAACGGCCCTGTCCGTCCGGACGATCGGCCGGTACTTCGGACTGTCGCTCGGGGAGTGGTATCCGTCAAACATCGCCCCGTCCCGTCCCCGGGCGATCTCCTGGCAGGAGCTTTGCGACACGATAGACGACCGCTTCGACATCGCCGCCGAAAGCAGACGGCTGAAAGAGAACCCCGAAAAATTCGAAACGATACGCAACGAATACCGCTACCGGGAAGAATATTTTTAACAATTTAGATGCTTTTTTCTTAACTTTGCGGCCGAAATCGACCGCACCGCCCATTATGTATCGTAAACTGATCAAACCCATCCTGTTCGCCATGAACATCGAGCATGCCCACAGCACGGTCCTGTTCCTGTTGCGCATGATCGGGAAAATCCCGGGCGGACGAGCGCTGCTGCGTGCCATGTACCGCACCGAGCACCCTTCGCTCGAACGGGAGGTATTCGGACTTCGGTTTCCCAACCCGATCGGTCTGGCGGCGGGTTTCGACCGCAACGGAGAAGCGTTCCGCGAACTTTCGGCCCTGGGCTTCGGATTCGTCGAGATCGGTACGGTCACGCCCCAACCCCAGGCCGGCAATCCCCGACCCCGCATCTTCCGGCTGCCCGCAGACCGGGCGATCATCAACCGTTCGGGCCTCAACAACAAGGGGTTGTACAAGGCCATCGCCCAGCTCCGCCACCGGCACGACCGGCTCATCATCGGAGGCAACATCGGCAAAAACACGCTGACACAACCTTCGCAGGTCGCGGCCGACTACCTCAAAATGTTCCGCAACCTCTACCAATACGTCGATTATTTTTCGATCAACGTCTGCTGCGACAACTGTGCGGACGGCAGCGTATCGCACAACAAAGCCCACCTGATGAATATTCTGCAGCCGCTCTTCGATTTTCGCCGCGGCCAGAACCAGTACCGGCCGATCCTGCTGAAAATATCGCCCGACCTGCCGGACCCGCTTATCGACGAAGTGACCGACCTGATGCTTTCTACGCCGCTGGACGGCATCGTGGCCGTGAACGGTACTTTCTCGCGCAAAGGTCTCGAAACCGATGAGGAGACGCTCGACGAAATCGGCAGCGGCCGATTGAGCGGAGCTCCCCTTACGCAGCGGGCCATCGAGGTAGTGCGCCGCATCCACCGACGTTCGCACGGAGCCTATCCGATCATCGGCGTCGGAGGCCTGATGAATGCCCGGGATGTGAAAGCCATGCTCGCCGCCGGCGCGAGCCTCGTCCAGCTATACACGGGATATATCTACGAAGGGCCCTCCCTGGTCAAGGAGATCTGCCGGGCCCTGATCGACGACGCAGCGTCCGAAGCCTCCGCTTCGCCCGCGCCGGGGAAATAATTCAATCTTACCACCATGAAAGCATCTATTCTTACGATCGGCGACGAAATCCTGATCGGGCAGATCGTGGATACCAATTCGGCGTCGATCGCCCGTCACCTGAACAATGCGGGCATCGTCGTCTGGGAGCGCACATCGGTCGGCGACC
>ERZ859817.948-NODE-948-length-13647-cov-2.812758_pt1 | contig 13647 bp, 8 predicted proteins | sample MGYA00509986_ERZ859817 | MGnify/ENA primary metagenome ERZ859817 (study PRJEB30046, sample SAMN00715155) | human gut metagenome | study: EMG produced TPA metagenomics assembly of the A metagenome-wide association study of gut microbiota in type 2...
CGTACCTTTGCATCCGACATCGGTAACGAGTGGCTGACGGAATGGATTTCAACTATACCATAGGTTGTTACCATTGCCACAGGAAACAAACAATGTTATCGGTGTTGCTCTCTTGGTGGCTCTGATTTCATTTATTACAAACCGTCTGAACAATACACTCTCTTTACTGCATACTCTGAATGCAACGGCTATAATCATTTCAATGTTATAAGTATCATAACTGATGCCGTCCAATTGCTTTATATACTTCATCGTATCATATTTGTTTAACTCCTTATTCTTATATATCGTATGAATCGCCTTGCGAACATCACATGAAAACACTCCGAACAAGTTGGCAATCTCAAACTTTGTCATCCATACAGGTGCAGTCGGCATAGTGACCGCACCTGCTTCACTGATTGTTATTATTCCTCTGTCCATACCTATTGCAGTACTTTTGAGATTACGCTCTTTACATTATTCATATCTCTCAGAATAGAGGAGTCAAGTACACGGGCATAGTGCTGTGTCATTTTTATGTTGGAGTGACCGAGCATTTTTGCCACATTCTCAATACTCACACCGTTGGCAAGGCAGACTGAAGTCGCATACGAGTGCCGGGCCACATGTGTTGTCAAGGTCTTGTTTATCAGACACAGGTCTGCTATTTCTTTCAAGTAGCTGTTCATCTTCTGATTGCAAGGAACTGGAAGCAGACTGTTTTTCTTTTGGCAAGTCGGATGCTTTGCGTATTTGCGGAGAATCTCCAGCGGAATATCAAGCAGGGGAATGTTGCACATGTTCTTCGTCTTTTGGCGAGGCTTGCGAATCCATAGGTTGCCATTAGAATCCTCCACGATATGTTCCGGCGCCAGTTGTTGCACGTCTATAAAGGCTAACCCAGTGAAAGCAGCAAAAATAAAAACATCACGGACAATGTTAATGCGTTCCAATGAAAACTCTTTGTTATAGATGGTGAGCAATTCGTCCATTGTCAAGAATTCGCGGATAACTTCTTTCTCATGGAACTTGATTCCGCTGAACGGGTCTTTGGAAATCCATTCATTGGCAAGCGCAAGGTTGGTTATCTTCTTCAAGCACTTCATGTAGCGGATAACCGTATTCTGTTGGCACTCCTTTTCCGTTTTGAGATAGAACTCAAAGGCACGCACCAGTTCGCCATTGACTTCCGACAAGGGTAAATCCTCCTTGCCGTATTTCTGTTTGATAAGTTCCGCAAGATAACGCTTGCAGCTCTCATAGCGGCGGACGGTAATCAAGGCATAGTCCTTGCCGACAAGTTCACGGCATTGGTCGTTATGTTCTTGGATGGTTTGAATGAGTGTGCGGACAACTTCCGGTGCTTGGTCTTGTCCGAAGAACTTTTCCTGTAAGAGGCGAGCGGTGATGAATTGCCCTTGTTCCTCCAGTTCATTGAAAGTTTGATGGAGCTTGATTCTCGCGTCTTCAATATAGGTATTCAAGTCGCAGGATTTGCGGCTTTTCCCTTTGGCGCACTCCTTCGCCTGATTCCACAAGGCAGGTTCAATGCTCTTGCGGATGTTGTTTTCCACTCGCGCACCGTTCACGGTGATACGCATACACACGGAGGCTTCCCCGTTTTTCAGCAGTTTGGCTTTCTTGATGAAGAAAAGCACATTGAATGAGTCTCTTTTCATGTTCCTACAGTTTTTCGTTGTACAAAAGTAGGAAACCATGCACGCTTTCTTGATACGCAAAATGTTGCAAATCAGAGAGAAGTAACCTTATTCGGTGGAGATTCATGCTCCACCTATTTTGCTCCACCTTTTGGAACACCAGCAACCGTAATATTCTGCCGCTTTTTGCGTTCCTCGGGAAAACAAAAAATCCCGATTTCGTTTGGAAATCAGGATTTTATTGTCTTTTGCTTTTCTTTGAAGTGGTGCCACCAGGAATCGAACCGGGGACACAAGGATTTTCAGTCCTTTGCTCTACCAACTGAGCTATGGCACCATCATGTCGTTTTGTATATCGTTGTTTCGATTACGGGTGCAAAGATACGGACTTTTTTGATATATGCAATAGGTGGCGGTGGATTTTTTGAAAATATTTGAGGGTAGAGGTGAAATTAGCTGCTATAAGCAGGGTAAATAGGGGGAGCGTGTAGATAAATATGGATTTTTACTTATTTTTGGAAGCGGGTAGAGAATGATTAATAAGCTATAGATATGAAGAAAGTAATTTGGAGTATTGTTTTAAGTTGGGTATGTTTGGCATTTGCTGCTGCTGGGATAGGAACTCGTGATGCGGTGTCTGCCTGTGATGGGAAAGTGTATAAAAAAGGGGATAAGATTATGTTTGGTGTCCCTAAGGTTTCCGGATATTTGTTTGTTAGGACGTTTACAAAGGATGGGAAGATTTCTACGATGCCGAAAGAGAATCTGGCTAGTCAAGAGGCGGTGATCGTTGATATTCCGGATTACGATAAGAAACTCTTTGAGTGTATGGGCGTTTATTCTGAGGTAGAAACGCATCCTCTTGTCGTGGTAGAGCTGGATGGACGGCGTCTTTGTATAAATATTAATGATGCGCTTAGTCAAGGGAATATTGTTTCGGAATATTTTAAAAGCGAAATTGAGGGTGTGGTCGATTTAACGTCTGATCTCTTATTTGTTTATGCGCTTAAATTAAATAATGTGACAGTTGATGACGATGTGATAGTAAGGTATATGGCTCATTGTGACAAGAATCTGGTAGAGAAAAATCAAGCGGATCCATTTACTATGGCGGATCTTAAGAAAGAATATGCCGCTAAATTGGAAAAGGCGTTAGGGGACGTTGATTTTAGTAAGGTGTTTCGTATTGAGAGTCAGTCGGAGATGTTACAATATGATATGGATAAGCAGATCTTTCCATTAAAAGGGTTGTGGTGCCCACAAATTAAGACAGACCAGCCGGATGCGTTGGCTAAGATTGGCTTTTGTAAATGGGATGATTGTGCCTTTCGATTTGTGAATATACCAGAGTTCATGAATGTCCCTTGTGAGACGGCTCGTGCGAAAGGGTTTTATGATATGAGGAAAGTCGGAAAAGTGCCTACTTATAATAAGCCGCTGGCTACTTCTTATACTTATATCCGTTTCTTGGATAAGAAGGTACAGCTTCCCGAGAAAAAGAATAAGGTCTATCATAACGGTGATATAAAGAGTATGTCTTTGGCTGATTTGTATGGGAAAATGGCTATAGAGGCGCAAATTATAAAGATGGATGTTTATCACTTACCTTTCTTGAAGATAAGTGATTTTGAACTCTTCTATAATTATTTAGGATCCATTGAAGTGAAATAATAGGAAAACGGTCCGTCCCCCAATAAAAATGAGACGGACCGCTTTGCATTCGTGAATTCAGAGCGGATATTTCTTTTTAGTTTAGTGAGTTCCAACCTTGCGCCTTAAGCTCGACTTCACCTCCGTCACGACCGACAAGATAATTGCCTAACTCCGGCTTTGTTATATGACCGATCACCTTAATACCTTTCATTTCCGACACCTTATCATGATCTGCTAAAGGAACAGTGAATAAGAGTTCATAATCCTCACCTCCATTCAATGCCGCGGTTATCAGATTCATGTTAAACTGCTCTGCCATGGCTGCGGTTTGGTAATCGATAGGAATACGATCTTCGTAAACTCGGCAACCTACATTACTTTCTTTAGATATATGAAGCAACTCCGAAGAGAGGCCGTCGGAGATATCCATCATGGAGGTCGGAACGATTCCAGCTTGGTCAAGAACCTCGACAATGTCTTTGCGGGCTTCCGGTTTTAATTGGCGTTCCAACAAATATTCTTTACCAGAGAAATCGGGCGTGAAATCTTTCTCCCCATTAAATATGCTTTTCTCCCGTTCCAGTAATTGGAGACCCATGTAGGCGGCCCCTAAATCGCCGGACACGCAAATAAGATCGGTCTCCTTGGCTCCGTTTCGATAGACAACTTTACCTTTCTCTCCCTCGCCTAGGCAAGTGATGCTGATCGCTAACCCTGTGCGTGAGGCGGAAGTGTCGCCACCAACGAGATCTACGTCATAGATATCACAAGCGAGTTTAATGCCCTCGTAGAATTCTTCGAGATCTTCTACACAGAAACGTTTGGAAATACCCAATGATACCGTAATCTGTTTCGGGCGGCCGTTCATGGCGTAAATATCGGAGAAGTTTACGACTGCGGATTTATAGCCGAGATGTTTCAACGGCACATACATCAAATCGAAATGAATACCTTCCAGCAAAAGGTCTGTCGTAACCAATACTTGCTTGTCTGTGTAATCTAGTACGGCTGCGTCGTCACCAACACCTTTCAACGTACTCGGATTTTTAAGTTCTATTTTATCGGTGAGATGACGGATTAACCCGAACTCTCCCAAAGTCGATATTTCTGTTCTATTGCTCATAAGATTGTTAACGTAATATAGGATGATTCTTTATTCTTGTATCAATATGTTTAACTATTAATTCTTGAAATTGTTTTTCCCGGTCCATACAGAAACCCACCGTAATAGGCAAACAATATAAATGAGAAAACCATTCCATGGGAAGCGAAGGAAGGTCACGGAGTCGGGCGGCATCTTTCTCCGTGATGATTATCAATTTACTTGTAGAAGTCAACCGCTTGAAGGCCGTTTGTATTTTCTGGATGTCATGCCGATCGAAGGCGTGATGATCCGGAAAGATCAATGAGGTGACATGCTCCGTATATTTATGGATCTCTTTTTCGAGAGGTGCCGGGGATGCGATACCGGATACCAATAAAACCTCTGTAGTAGAGGCCAGCCCTTTTAATGTGCGTCTGGGGGCTTTACCAGAAAAGACGGGTTCCAGCTCCCCGTAAAGAATACGGCTGAAATAGAGCTCTTGATAAGCTGAGAGATGTATATCCTCCTCTATGATCCGGAAGTCTATAGGTTGTATACATGACTCACATTTCGTGACAATGATCACGTCCGCACGTCGAGCGCCATCCACAGGTTCCCTTAAACGGCCTGCGGGCAAGAGCTTATCTTGCGTATAAAGACGGTGGCAATCGGTTAAAAGGATGTTCAGTGTGGGGGCGACGTATCGATGTTGAAAGGCATCGTCCAGCACGATCACTTCCGGGCGCTTATTCTCTGGCAGAGCCAATAGATTGCGGATACCCCTGCGGCGATCAGCGTCTACGGCAACGAGAATATCCGGAAACTTACGTTTCATTTGGTACGGCTCGTCACCGATATCCTTGCTGGTACTTCGCTGATCGGCCAACAAGAAACCGTAGGTTTTCCGTTTATAGCCACGGCTGAGTACAGCTACCCGGTATCGGTCTTTTATCAAACGGATGATGTATTCCGTATGAGGGGTTTTTCCGGTCCCCCCGACAGTCAGGTTCCCCACGCAAATAATAGGCAGATCATACCACTCTGTCCGAAGGATTTTCCAGTCGAACAGCTGATTCCTGAATCTCACCCCGATTCCATAAAGGAAAGAGAATGGAGTGAGGAGTTTATTGAACTTAATCGTATGATCTGTCAGCATGGTCCAGTTATTATAACGGTTTCATATCGTAAGGCATACGAGCTTGGATTCCGCAATTCGTCTTGATATTATTCAACGTCTTGAAGTACTCGAACTCATTACCCAATACATTTTTGACGATAGAGAGTTTCACCTCTCCGAGCTGGCTTTCCAAGAACTCGTCCAAGAAATTTTTGGAACCGCTGACGGTAGTTACGCTATACTGATCCAGATCAGCCAACCCCGCCGCTGTGCTTATAGCTAATTCAATACCGCCCAGCTCATCGACCAAACCTCTTTCTTTCGCTTGCTCACCCGTCCAGACCCGTCCTTGTCCGATAGCGTTGACCGCTTCGGTAGTCATACCTCTACCTTCGGCGCAGCGGGAAAGGAACGTTTGGTAGCCTCTTTCCACGTATCCTTGTATCAGTGCTTTCTCACTCTCGGTCATGGGACGGGAGAGGTCTCCTAAGTCCGAGAATGTGTTCGTCTTTACGATGTCCGTGGTCAACGCTAGTTTCCCGAATAATCCGGAGGCGTTCGGGAACATGCCGAAGATACCGATGGAACCGGTCAACGTATTCGGTTCGGCGATGATCTTATTAGCGGCGCATGAGATATAGTAGCCTCCCGAGGCAGCTACGTTGCCCATGGAAACGACCACAGGTTTCACCTTTTTCAACTCGACAACTTGACGCCATATCTGCTCGGATATATAAGCGCTACCTCCCGGGGAATTCACACGGAATACCACGGCTTTCACGTCGTCATTGTTTTTTAGCTTGATAAGCTCATCGGCCATTTTCTCCGTGATACTTTGTTCGATATCGTAAAAGTTGCCGGGTGTTTGCGCCTTAATCTCGCCTTCGGCGTAAAGTACAGCTATCTCCGGGGCGTTTTTGGTGGGTGATGCCTTGAGGGTTTTCATTTGAGCTAAGTTGGCCGATCTCAGTTTCTCTCCATTTTGTCCGGCTAACTCTTTGACATATGCTTCTACCTCCGGCTTATACTTCAATTCGTCTATAAAGCCACATTCTACCGTTTTCACCGGGTCCGCGAAGAAAAGCCCCTCATTGGCGTAATGGTTGATATCGTTCACGCTGATGCCGCGTGATTCGGCGATGCCTTCGGTTATATTATCCCAGATGGTGGAGATATACGATTGGATTTGCTCCCGGTTCGCCTCGCTCAGCTTATCCAGCATAAAGGGCTCCACGGCACCTTTGTAGGTACCTACCTTAAAAATCTGCATCTCAATACCGACCTTATCCATCAGTCCTTTGTAGAATAGGGTTTGCGAGGCGAGTCCCGTCAACTCAAGGATGCCTTGCGGATTCAAGAATACCTTATCGGCTACGGAACAAAGGAAGTAATTCCCTTGCGTGAAATTATCGGCGTAAGCTACCACGAACTTGCCGCTTTCCTTGAAGTCTATCAGCGATCGGCGGATTGCCTCCAAGCTGGCGCTACCCGAGGAGAGAAGCCCCGATTCGATATAAATCCCTGCGATCTTGTCATTCTGTTTCGCTATCCGGATCGTCTCGAGCAGGTCCTTCAGTGACAGCATGTTTTCCTTGTCGCCCATCAAGGCGGAGAATGGATTCTCCGTCGGGTTATCCGCCAGCGTCCCGTCTAGCTTGATCTTGAATACCGTATTGCTCTTGGGGGTGTAATCAGGTGTGCTACCTACGGTGGCGATATATCCTATAGTCATGGATATCAATACCGTCAGGATTATTCCCATTGCCAACATAACGCCTAGCGTTGAGGCAAACATCATTTTAAAGAATTGTTTCATATCTATTGAAAACTAATTAGATGACAAATGTACGAAAATTTCCTCTACGTCCCGGTCGTTGAGGCATACTTGTTGGTAAACATCTCGCAGAAGCTCCGGGTTGATCTTCTTGAAATCTTTTTCTAAAGGGGTGATGAAAAGACCTCCGATATCGGCAGCTCCCGGGCTGGACAGGAGATGGTCGTTCCCCTCAGCCTCGTATTGCCATGGGCGGTGGCGTTTACGAGGGATTACCGTGATTACCCAATTATTATCGTAATAGGAGCCGAAGATATTCATCATCGGCTCGGGCTCACCGGGAAGTATCGGCAAAGCGGCGTAGATCTTTTTGAAGAGCCGGGTGGCGGCTTCTTCGGTGGCGGCTTGGATGCGAGGCCGGGGCGGAGGTTGCCGGTGAGTGGGTATATACGGTTGTCGTATACACTCGCATACGATTGTCGTATAAATTGGCTTACCTCTTCATCCAGCGGCATGATGCCCCGTGTCACCGCTTGGAAGTGGGCATGATCCGGTGCCGAGGCTCCGCTACGGGGTCCATTGTAGAAGACGGTGAAGGGAGCGAGTCTCCTTGTCAGTTCCAAGAAGTCATTCCATTGCGGCAATATCAGTTGCGGAGTATGTTTCCGGGTAGGGATCGTAAAATGTTGGGGGAAGATCGGGTAGGGGTTGCACAATACCAGATGGCGAAAGCCGAAAGGCAGTCGCTCCTGTTCCACCGGCAGGTTCTCGGGGCATAGGAAGCACTTGCGTTCTTTTAGGGATCGGGCATCTACCTTGGCCCCGGTGGAAACAATACGGGCGGGATTGAATTGCGCACGTATCGAGAACCCTCCCATATCGAAGGATTTTACTTGCACGGCCTCCAGCGCCTTATAGTTCTTCTCGGCCAATGGCCATGTCACGAGTTGCTTGGCTAATAATTCGGTCGCTTGCGATGAGCTGACCCAGTTGTTTGGTTTCATTGTCTTTCCATGTTTAAGCGGGCCTCGAGTTCCCAAGTCCTGATTTTATCCTTATATATATTATGGTTGTTCATTTTCACGACATCCAATGAGGCGTCGGAATTATCTTCCCAACGGCGGCAAAGGTACAGCACGTCGTAGATCCGCCCGATCGGGTACTCGCGGCTGATGCGCAGGCCGAGGGCGTAATCTTCTCCGTAACTGGTGTTCGGGAGGTTTAGTTTCCGTAGCAAGGGTGTATAAAAGGCTCGGGGCGCTCCAAGCCCGTTGATGCGGAGGGCGTTATTGCGGCCGTTCTCGGGAGTCCATTCTTTATGGTCGATAATTCCGGGCGGGATGGTTCGCATATCGAAATCGGTCATTCGGTAGGTTCCGACCACCATGGCGCATCGCTGCTCGTAGAAGGCTTCCACGATCTTACGCAGGGTATGCTCGTCACTGTATACATCATCGCTATCCAATTGGATGGGGAACTTGCCGCAAGCCGAATGGTGTATTCCTATATTCCAGCAACCCCCGATGCCGAGGTCGTCACGCTCCGGCTGGATATGGATAATACGAGGGTCCGTGGCGGCGATTGTTTGGATTCGCTCGGAGGTGCCATCCGTGGAATGATTATCGATAATGATTAGGTTGAAAGGGAAGGACGCCTCTTGTCGCAGTACGGAACGGATAGCGTCCTCGATCGTCCGTACACGGTTACGTACAGGGATAATAACGGAGGCTTCCGTTTGAAATGTCTGCTCGTCAAAACGGACTGGCTTGAAATGAGGGGGCAAGTAGCCGCCTATCATCTTTAAGTGATCTGTACAGGCGGCTTCCATCTCGATCTGTACGGAGCGGTTCTTGGGATCTACATAGTCGAACATCTTCTCTCCGGATTTCCGTAAATCATTCTCTACTTCTGTATATAGATATTCGTTGATATGCGTCAGCGGAGCGTTTTGGGAGACTTTTAAGCGCAAGTCGTAGAGTCCGGCGAATGTATATTCCGTATCCATGGAGGCTATGGCGTTTTGTAGCGTGGAAGAACGATAGAGTAGGAGGGAGCCGAAATTGAAATCATCCCTAAGACTTCCTTTCTGGTAATCGATCACCGGATGGGGGTTGAGTTTGCCCTCCTTCTTCTCGTAATAATCGGAGTAAATCATACCGGATCTCGTATCGTCGGCGATGGCGACAAAACGCTCTAGGGCATACATGCCTAATTGAAGCTCTTCAGTCTTCGTATAAATTAACGTATAATGGGCACTGGCATAGCCGGCTATTTCCCGGAGGGTCTTCGTGCTCCATATATTCTCCGTGCGGATTAAATTGCAGGGATAAATAGCCTTGGCGTGGGGATCGTCCGTGATTAGATAGATCTGACTCACTAAGGACGACTCGGCCAATTGCGCTACCGTTTGTCGTGTAGCCTCTATTTTTCCATAAGGGATAAAGCAATTGATTCGTTTCATTGTATATACTGTATTTTATTTTGTTGTTGAATGGAGAAAAAGCGTAAGATGGACTCCATGAGTCGATTTCGTTCCGACGGTGTTTGAAGCGCCTCAAACGGGAAACTGAGCAAACAAGTCCGATATTTCCCTTCATAAACGATTCCCGCCCCGATATTGTTCTCCGGATATCTCAAGATGGTATGGGCGAGCTTATCCGCCGGAAGTACACCGTCTACCGACTCGATCGAGTAGCAAATAGGGTTCGGACGTGTCCGGAACGTGTATCTGCCGTTTATATATCCGTAAGGGGATGCGCAACTGTTTACGATTCCCTCCTTGCTGGCATTACGGCTAGCCAACTTCCCTTTTAGTACCTCCTCGACGAACGTACGGTCTTGTGCGTTGCCCCAGCTGTCGGAGAAAAGATTCGTCCCGCTTACAAGCAAGTTGCCGCCTTGGGCAAGGTAGCTGCGAAGCGTATCCTGTAAAACGGGAGTGATAACCGGTTGGCGCTGTTTTCCTAAAATCAAGTCAATAATCGGATACGTATCCGGCTTTACGACTCCCTCGGCCAAAGATTTATGGCTACATGAAACAAAGGAATAACCGGTTTCGGCCATGGCCTGCCCATGTATGAAAGGATAATCGAAGGTATTGCCCGCTATGACTTGGCCTGCGTAATTGTTGTAACTATCCCCATGCCCGTTATTATCATTGCTGTTCCATGTGGCGGTACGGCGGAATTCGAATTGATCCCCGATAAATGCGATATCATTCAGATAAGGCACTCCCCGGTCGACGGCATAAAGAAAGCCGGCTAAACTATCCGCCGCACTCTCGAAACTGGCTGGACCGCTGATCCTGTCGAATCCATTGACGATTAATACCGTCTTATCCTTTTCACCTTTAGGAGACCGGTAAACACTTACGATCTCGGAAGGGAAACTGATGCCTCCCTTATTTACGGCAGCTACCTTATAACTATGGATAATACCCGCCTCAATTGGAAGAATGATTTCTTCTCCTTTTACGAGCGTCCCGTTATCGAATCCACCGCTGTCTTTTCGACTATAAAGGATATAGGCGGTTGGTGAGGCACTCTCCTCAAGAGTATCCTGTACGGCTTTCCAGCCGATTCTCACTTTATTCGTTTCTACGAGCTCCGTATACAGACGATCGGGTGGGAGCGGTTGTACGATAGGCTCCTGTTTATTCTGGAAACAGATATAACGGAGCATCCCTTTATAGATCGCCCTACAGATAAGGAAACGGAAGCGTGGGTCTAACCCGTAACGCATATCGGCGAAGTTTTGATGGGATAGTAATTCTAATAGCATCGTTGGGACATCGGGAATACGTGCCTCTATATAAGATTGATTCCACATGCCCCGGCGGCTCCATTGAGGATTGTAAACCTTGCGGACATCGGACAGGATCTGTGTTTGGATCATGTCGGTTAGGTCTCTGGCGATCTCCCGGCTTTTCCGGTTGGTGTAGATTCCGTCGTTGCTTTTAGACATATAGATGCCGAGTGTCCCTATAATTGAGTCATCCGGGGTGGTTCCTGCGTCGGAATGGAATGCGAAGGCCATGTCGATAGGGATATGGGTCTGTTCTTTTAAATAATTAACCCATCGGGGACGTGCGTAAATGTCGTCTTGATAATCATTGCGGAAAGTGCTTTTCGAATAGATACTATCCGGTATTCCCGCCCATTGTAGCCAATATCGGGCCGCCTCGGTAAACCGTGGATACCCACTTGTCTCTGCTTCTATCGGATAGGGACTTTCTAGCGGGCTACGTGCGATGTTCCCCATGCCGCCACCGATCTTGATTGCGTCTGCCGTGATAATCTTTCCCGATTTATTGCTTTGATTCGTTAATACGATTCTCTCATGGGCTTGTTCATGTGCCGTGAATTTGAAGTTTCCAAGATAGATCCAAGTTCCACCCCCCATCGTTTGATTGACGGCGATTGTGGTTTCCCCTCCGGCATGATGGATGGTATACAGTGCCTGCTCTGTGCTGTTCGGAAAAGATTGATAGGAGGCATAGACTGCGTAATTCCCCGATTCCGGAATTTCGGGAATCCACTCGATGAGACTTTCTTTTCCTTTCCTCTGTGTGACCGTCTGCCGATAGGTACCTTGCGTAAAAGGGTTCTCCCCATTCGTATAAGTAGCTTGAATATGCCCAAATCCAGCTTTCTTCCCATCCGACCAAGCTTTCTCCCCATCCAATTCCTTATACTCGGATCCCGGAGTAGAGCGATCATTGTCGATAATGATTTCGTGTATTTGGGTATCCCTTTCCCGGGGGATAAGAATAGTCGCTCCTGCGTTTTCGAGCATCGGGGTCAGATAAGGAAGAACAAAACTCTGCGTAAATAAGTCCTCCACGGTGCCGAACATGCGAGCCCGTTGCCATTCCCAGCGATGGGCGGTCTGGGCGTAATATAAACCATGGCTTTGCCAAAGGGCGATATGACGGTTTTGTAATCCGTTTTTTATCTCATGAGGGCTGGATAGGCTACGGGTTAGCGGGTATTTGCTCTCTTTAATGGAGTATAGCCTCTTTTTGTTGGGACGTCCTTTTCTGTCGTATTCGGGAATCAGGCTCTCAATGTCTGTACCTCGGGTCAAGATGACGATCTTGGAGGCATTGGGGAATAGGGGAGCTATACTTGCGTAAAGCTCAGAAACGTTATATTCCCGAAAAGGGATGTCCTCCAAAGCTTCATTGGTGAAAAGCGTGACTTTCTTCTTCTGGATGAGGATGGAGTCAATCTTAATGGTGCGTGAAGACACATATTGCCTTGCGAAAGAGTTTAGCTTTTGATCCAATTGCTTTTTTAAGCTTTCACTATCCTGCCCTTCTGCCGGAAAGCTCCAGAGAAAAATGGATAGTAAGAATATGATGATCCTAACAGGATAGGAGAGTTTTTCTCGCATATTTTTATAAATATTATTGGCTGTCTTATTTCTACAAATTTACGGAAAATCTCCGTAATAACCTTATAAAAAGCCCAGATTGGCGCAATTAAAATTGAATATGAAGAAGGTAGGGGCAAATTGTGGATATTGGGAGAAGTCAAATCTATGTGAACGGCAGCAAGGAGAAGAACGGATTTGTCCCTATCATGGGACGGGTAGCGATTAACGGGACGATGGTGCGGTTCAGTTCAGTTGCGAGCGAACTATTCGTGTTCATGGTCAAGACGCCTATCTGGGGAATGATTATCCCTTCTTGAAGTGTTGGGTTTGCGATAGTATCTCAATGGGAAACGGTGGTAAAGTCAATGGGATAGAGGTGTTATCTCAATGACTTTACGGCCGTGTCCCATAGGCTTTTTTTGTATCCCGGATAAGTTGGTAGGGGATGGTTCAGGGCGCAAAGGGCGCATCTTTGCGAGGTTTGTAAAACTTTTATATTATAAAAAAATTAGCGTCTTACTTATTATATAGATGGAGTAATATATTTTTTTTGTAAAATGTTTTTGCGAACACGTAAAGATGCGCCCTAATGCGCCCTGTGATTTTTTTGGAAGATTTTCTTGATGTCTTAAAGTATAGATAGACAGTTGTTTATGTAATACTGTTCTCTTAGCCCTTTTTTAGTCTTTGGGGCGATATAATCGGCCTAAACTCACATTTACGTGGCCCAAAAGCACGTGTACAGAGCGATTTTCTCGTGATTCCATGAGCAGAAAGCCGTTTTTCCCGTGTGATTTCCTCTCGTCGCTAGGACCCTGTTTATCGTTTTTATACGTGTAAAAGCACTCGTGAGAGCCCTGTTTTCGGTACACGCGGTGACTCGTAAGTTAAAAAAGAGGATCACGTATTATTTAATGTACGCAATCCCCCTCGTGAAAAAAAGCCTAAAAAATAATGCCCGATAAATTTGGACCGTATGTTTTATAGCATTACTTTTGCACCC
>ERZ859817.960-NODE-960-length-13454-cov-3.669751_pt1 | contig 13454 bp, 9 predicted proteins | sample MGYA00509986_ERZ859817 | MGnify/ENA primary metagenome ERZ859817 (study PRJEB30046, sample SAMN00715155) | human gut metagenome | study: EMG produced TPA metagenomics assembly of the A metagenome-wide association study of gut microbiota in type 2...
TGCGAGTAAAAGTCTATTTTTCATTTTGTATGCTTTAAGTATTTGACATATTCGGTTGCAGCTAGCAGGAAAGCCCCCGTACCATACACTTCTGTGTCGTTTATATCTACCTTCTTCGGGTCAGCTCCTATTGGTTGTACATAGCCTATCTTGCCGTCTTCGTGTACGACGGAAGCTAATGCATTCCAGCTTTTTTTGCGATGGGCAGATATTCTTCTTTTTCAAGATATCCATGATTAAGGCCCCAGAACAGGCTATATGTGAAGAAACTGATGCACTGGTTTCCGGCATGGGATAGGAAGCTGTGTCCAGTAGAGAAGAGTGCCAGAAGCCTTGTTTATCCTGAAGCGTAGATATCTTTTTCAGCATTTGCCTGAAAAGACTGATATAGAAAACGCGTGAGGGATGTTGGGCAGGCATGTTGTCGATAATGAAGGTCAGTGCCCCTGTTACCCAGCCGTTTCCTCGTCCCCAGAATACTTTCTTCCCGTTTTGCTCACGCATATTGATATATCTGGTATCTCTGAAAAATAAACTATCGGCAACTGAGTAGAGACTGTCGTAAGTGATTTGAAATTCTTTATCCATAAACTCAAAATACTTTGGTTCTCCTGTTATTTTTCAATACGGGCATCGAACTGATGAGGCGTTTGCTTCTCTCTTGTGATAACAATCTGAACTCCTTGGCAAAGTGGGAAGTCTGCGACTATTCCCGTTTTAAAGGAATGGGACCGGCAAAGAGCATCACTGTAATGGCTGCTCTGGAACTCGGTAAGCGGCGGAAACTGCAAAATATCCAAGAACGCCCCCGCATCTCTTGTTCAAGAGATATCTACGACATCTTCCAGCCTGTTATGTGCGACCTTGAACAGGAAGAGTTCTGGGTATTATTATTGAATCAGGCGACGAGACTGATCGACAAGGTACGTATCAGTACCGGCGGAATAGACGGAACGTATACGGATGTACGTACCATTCTTCGGGAAGCACTGCTGCAAAGAGCCACGCAAATAGCCGTAGTGCATAACCATCCTTCGGGAAATATCCAACCCAGCCAACCGGACCGGACGCTGACGGAACACATCCGCCGGGCAGCCGACACAATGAACATTCGCCTGATAGACCACGTTATTGTTTGTGAGGATAAGTTTTACAGTTTTGCCGACGAAGGGCTGCTCTGAATAAATTTATTCTTATCTTTGCAATACATATTAATAAGGAAAGCCCTATGGAAAAATTTAAAATAGAAGAAAAGATCGTAGCCATGCTAAAGACGGTGTACGATCCTGAGATTCCGGTGAATGTATACGATCTTGGACTGATTTATAAGATAGACGTCTCCGACAATGGGGAAGCAGTGCTTGATATGACTCTGACTGCTCCCAACTGTCCGGCAGCCGATTTCATCATGGAAGATATCCGCCAGAAAGTAGAATCGGTGGAAGGAGTGACATCTGCCACTATCAACCTTGTGTTCGAACCGGAATGGGATAAAGATATGATGAGTGAGGAAGCAAAACTGGAACTCGGATTCCTGTAAATTCATAGCTCAAAATATAAAACTGATAACTCTAAACTCAAAACTCATGAAGAACGTTTATTTCCTTTCCGATGCGCATCTTGGTTCCCGTGCCATAGAACATGGACGTACACAGGAACGGCGCTTGGTGAACTTCCTCGACAGTATCAAGCATAAAGCTTCTGCCGTTTACCTGTTGGGAGATATGTTCGATTTCTGGTATGAATTCCGGTTAGTGGTTCCCAAAGGATACACCCGCTTTTTGGGAAAGCTCTCCGAACTCACGGATATGGGAGTGGAGGTACATTTTTTTACCGGCAACCATGATATCTGGTGTGGGGATTATCTTTCTAAAGAATGCGGAGTGATTATTCATCGTGAAGCATTGACTACCGAAATATACGGAAAAGAGTTTTATCTGGCTCACGGTGACGGATTGGGTGACCCGGACAAGAAGTTCAAGTTGCTGCGCTGGATGTTTCACAGTGCAACACTTCAGACACTGTTTTCTGCTATTCATCCTCGTTGGAGTGTGGAACTGGGCTTGACGTGGGCAAAACATAGCCGTGAAAAGCGGGTGGACGGCAAAGAACCGGATTACATGGGGGAGAATAAGGAACACTTGGTACTTTATACAAAAGAATATCTGAAGAGTCATCCTAATATCAACTTCTTCATCTATGGACATCGTCACATTGAACTGGATTTAATGCTGAGCGCTACTTCCCGTGTGCTGATTCTTGGAGACTGGATCAACTTCTTTTCGTACGCTGTATTCGATGGGGAGAATCTTTTCTTGGAAGAGTATATAGAAGGAGAAACACAAGTTTGATTCTTATTCATTAAAAAGCTGATATTTCGACTGATATAAGGTTTCTTAAAGATGGATAGAAACCGTAAAAAGTCAAGACCACGTCTTCAGATTCATTCTATTTTTTAGATGATGAATGTATGAAGACGTGGTCTTGATGTATTTAGTTGCTCAACTTGAACACTACAGAGGCATATCCTCCCAGTTTCAAGGTGTAACTGTCGCTGTCTGTATTTTGTTGCGCCTCGCCATTCACAAACAATACTTTTTCAATCTTGTCTGTCAGCGGAAGTTGCATGGCCGTTCCACAGAAATTGTGGATGACAAGTAGTTTCTCGTTGTCTTTGGTCATATACCAGGCGGCAATCGGCTTATAGTCTTTCTCCTGCGATTCGTTGTAGACGGAATGTTTGGTCATACTTCCTTCTGCCAGTGCCGGATAGGTGTTACGCAATCGGGTGAGGGAGAGGTATATGTTCAGAAGTGAATGGGTATCGGCTTGTTGGTCTGCTACCGTTTTCACGTTTTTCGAAACGGTGGCATCTGTCTTGTCTGTGTAGTTGGTAGTGTAGCTATCTCCCCATAGCATCGGGCTGCGCACATATTCGTCTCCGTTATCCTTTGTTCCGTAAAGTCCCAGTTCTTCACCGTAATAGATGTAGGGATGCCCGGCAGAGGTGAGTAAGACGGCGGCCGCCAGTTTGCATTTGTCGGCGGATTTACCCAACTTGGACGATGTACGGTCTTCGTCGTGGTTACTCAGTTTCGTAGCTTCGATGTAGTCGCTTCGATAGTCGGCGTATTTCTGTTGGTAAGAAAGGATGTCTTTGGCAAAATAACATCCGGTATTGTTGTTGATTCCCCATTCCAGTCGGTACCAGAAAGAAAATTCAAAAAGAGCGGGCAGACCTTTATAATAGGGAGCCACTTTATCGTATTCCGACAACACTTCGCCTACCATATAGAAGTCGTCCGTATGTCCTTTTTGTTTGTAATAGGCGTTCATATCCTCATAGAACATTTTCAGGAAGCGAGGATTTTCTTCGCTGGTCTCACTGTGGTAGATGTGCTTCACGGCGTCGAGGCGGAGGCCATCCACACCACGGGCGATCCATCCTTTGGCGGCGTCTGCTATTGCCTGATATGCCGGTGATTCTCCTGCCTGGTCTACAGGGCCGTAGTTAAGGTCGGCAAACCAATCGGTGCAGAAATGAGAATGGAAATAGGTGATCTGCTGGTTGTCGAACATGATGTTGGCAGGGCTGCCGGCGTTGGTCAGTTTGAAGTCCTTGTTCAGCGCGAGTTTCTCGGACGAAGATGAGGCGCCGTATTTTGTTCCTGATGGCCAGGAAGAGTCATTGCTGGTACGGATCAGTAGTCCCCAAGTGGACTCAAAGTCAACGGTGAGTTCATAGATGTTGTTTCCTTTGTCATAAAACTTTTTGCAGATACCGTCTCCGTAGTATAAGTATTTGGCGTTGTCGGTGCCTGTGTCCGGATTATCCTCGTCTGCTTTGGTTCCTGTGGAAACGACAAGGATGGGAGAAGATGCGTTGCTCCAGTCCAATGTAAATTTCAGCAGTCCTTTCACGGCAGCGGTCTCGTCAGAAACCTGAAACCATTCTGCGGCATTGTATCCGGCTGCCCCTTCTTGTGTGATCATGGCGATTTTGCCTGCTGCGATATCTGTCTTCGGATCTTCAGAGAAAGAATAATAATTGCGATACGGGCTTTCGGATGATGAACTGGCTTCGGTGAACCACGGGTGGGCGGTGCCGGTGTGGTTCATTACGTAGTCCAGATAAATCTTGATGCCCCGGTTGTGGGCTTCCGTAACCAGACGGTCGAAGTCGCTTTCTGTGCCGAGCTGCGGATTGACTTTGGTGTAGTCTGTGACGTCATATCCATGATAAGACATACAGGGGTGGATGGGAGAGAGCCAGAGGGCTTTCACGCCCAGCTGGTTGAGATAGTCCAGCTTTTGGGTGACGCCATTCAGGTCTCCATATCCGTCTCCGTCGCTGTCGGCGAAGGAATAGACCAGTAATTGGTAGGAGATGTCTGCCCGTTTGGTCTCGTCCCATGTGTCGGGAGAGGCGGTAAGTGCGGTCCATTGCCCTTCGACGGGCGGTTCGGGTTCCGGAGCAGGGTCGGTGATATTTTTGTCATCGCTGCAAGCGGTCATGAATGCCATGAGCATTGACAACCACAAAAGAGATAAAAAGTGGAGATGTTTATTCATAATGATGATGTATTAAAGACAATAAGTGTAGTTTCTTAAAAAACAGTGGCCGCCCCGATTTCATTGTATTCGCGACGGCCATTCCCTGTTTCCTTGATTTCTTGTAGTATTATTCGATACGGCCTGTTCCGTTGCCGAAGTTCAGATAAACCTTTTGTCCGGTTTTACCTTGTACCGCAGCTTGGTCACCGCCGTTGCCCCGATAAGCTATTTGTCCGTCGAAGATGATAAACTCTGTTTTCCACCAGTCGCCGGCAGAGACAGCTTTCGGATTTACGCAGATTCGTACTGCGCCATCTTTCAGGAATGCCAGAGAAACAAATTCACCATCAGCCGTTCCGGGCACGGTAAATAAATCCTGTTCTACCAGTTGCGCATCCCAACCGTTGTATGAGGTATCGCCCATCAGATATACATTCGGCTTTTCAAATTCTATCACTTTATCATCACCGATAACGGAGACGTATACTAAGTACCAGCCGGCTATACCGACTTTCAAATTGCCGCCCTCGTCCGATAATCCGGCAAGGTCTTTGGATTCCTGTGAGATAGCATCTACAAAACCGAAGTCATTGCCCCAGTTGGCTTGCGGTGCAAACTTCACCTGATCGTTAGCTGCGAAATAGAAGATTCTCCAGAAAGTTCCTTTCGTTCCGTTGACCGGAACAAGTGCTTTCCAAGCATTCGGATCACCGGCAGGAGTTCCCCAGTTGTATGCGCTGCCGGTCATGTAAAGTTCGGTGGGCGCACTGTTGTCTTTCACTGTAAAACGGTAGTTGAAGGCATCGAACGAGATTTTAATCTTACCGTCCAGTGCTGTATTAATGGCTCCCGCATTCGTCCAGGTAACAAAATTATCACCGGAGTCATCACCATCTACACTACTTCCCAAGGCTTTGGTCCAGTCTATGTCGTTTCCGTTAATAGCTGAAGCCGGGAAAATCTTGAAGTTCGAAGTACTTTCTATTTCTGCTTCCAGTATATACAGGTTTTCATCGAGAGCATCCCTCTTCATCTGTTGGGCACTGTTGCCGTCCCAGCCTGTGAAATCACCGACTATATAATAGCCGTCGGGATCAACAGCCGGAGTTGTGGTAGGCTGCAAGGTGATGCTTACTTCATTTCCCACCAGTTGAATACCTTCACCGGAAGGAGTTACGGCAGAAGCATTGATAGAGATTTTCAATTCACGTACCACGCTTGCACGGCTTTTGTAGGCTTCCTGCGTCACACTGTCCAGTTGTGCCAAGGCTACTTTAAAGACATGATCTTCCGTCATGGAAAATGGAATGGTGTGATTCTCATTCAGTGTCAAAGAGTTGACAGCGATCTTGCTGCCTTCTTCGGCTGTGGTCGAGCTTAACTTTGCAATTTCTACGGAATCGGCTGTAGCCGCGTCCATGACGATGCTGGCGTCCTTGCCTGCTGTGAAAGTTGCAGTCAACTGTCCCGCCGACTCTTCCTGGGGATTGGACTGGGGATCAGCCCAGTCCTTGAAATCTTCGTTACAGGCAGAAAATCCGATTGCTGCCAGAAACATCCCTGTGTATATTAAATGTTTTTTCATGATGAATCGTTCTTTTTAAAGTTAATTACTTCTTTTCTCCTGTACCTGCCGTGAAGTTCAGATGGATCACATTGCCGGCTGAACCCTGTACGGAATAACCGTCTCCCTTTTCTGTCCAACTGTCAATAAGGTTGAAATCACGATAGAAGATTTCACCGTCGTGGAGTGTAAACTCAGTTCTCCACCAGTCGAGGTCTGTCTTGAAGCACATACGGACTTCTCCGCTTGCAGTCATGGCAGGAGATACGAAGTTGCCGTCTTTGGTAGCGGGAACCGCAAACTTCCATTCGTCGGTGAATGCCCACGAACCGCCGGTTGTGTTACCGAACAAATATACTTCAGCCGGATAGAAAGTAATGGTAAACTGATAATCATCCCCTTTGACAGCCCCTTTGACGTAGAGGAGATACCATCCGGCGTTTTCTACGACGAAGTTGTCACTGCCGCTGACTCCTGCTCCGGCTTTGTCGGTAACCGTCACGCGGTTGTCGTTAATGCCGATATACTCGTTTTCCTTTGTTCCGAACTTGAACTCGGAGTTGGCATCGAAGTAAATCATTGAATAGAACTGACCGTCCATACCGTAGACACCTGCCATCGGTTTCCATACTTTCCAGTCGGCATCCAGCATAGAACCTACAACGAACATCGTCTTGGGAGGTGTCAATGAACTGGTGCTCTTGGAAATCAGAACGTTGGGTAACTCAATCACATTGGAAAAACATACTCCTTTTCCACTGCTTGTGATGTTGGCTTTCAGGCGGACATATACAGCTACCGGTTCGGTAGGGAGTTCTGCCTGCTCTCCGTTCACGGCCGTCCACAAGTCGAGAAGCGCATTGTTGAGTTCGGAAGCATCCACATTGATCTTTGCTGTCGGGGAGGTGCTTTCCAACACTGTATAGTTGGCTTTGCTCTCATCTGTCGCTTCTATGAAATCCTGTTCAAATGAAGCTTGTACCGTGTAGGTGGTAGCTGCCGGAAAACCGTAGTCCGGTTGCGAACAAGTGAGTTCTACAGTTTGGGCATTCTTCAGGTCATATACATTGTTGGCTGCATACGCGGGCGTATTGAGCGTGAATGTATCGGGTTCGTTCAGGATCGGATTGCTGTCATTGTCTGTTTCGCAGGCTGTAAATAGAGGCAGTGCGAAGGTGACAGCGAGTAATATGTTGGATATTTTTTTCATAATGGCATTCTTTTATATAAGGATGAACTCTTGGTTATTTATAGCCTTCATTTTGTGACATATTCCTGTTATTGTTTATATCCGATACAGGGATAGGATATTTGTTGTAGTATGAAGCGACAGATGTTCCGTTCATTGCTCCACCTTTCCAGTCCCAAAGATATTTATTGGTTGTGAACATACCGAAACGAACCAAGTCTGAACGACGGCGACCTTCCAGATAGAACTCACGTGCCCATTCGTCGATAAGTTCCTGTTCGGTTACAGTCTGTACCTTTCTTGTGCAGTTGGCGCGTTTGCGAAGTTCATTGATGTCTCCTGTGGCGTCTCCTCCCTGGCGGAAAATGGCTTCCGCACGTGTCAGGTATGCTTCTGCCAGACGGAACAAAGGAATGTCTGTGTCAGGATAGGTAGCATGGCTGACAGGTTTTCCGTCAGAGCGGTAATTCTGCCATTTTACAATCGACAAGCCATCGGTGAATCCGCTGATCGCATCTGTATGAATCTTGCGTCTGCCACCTCCTACACCAGAGTATAGCAAGGCACGGTCGTCACCGGCAGCTTTGATCATGTCTTCTGTTCTGATGCCGTGTTCTGCATCAAAATCATCGATCTGCTCATCTGTATCTAAGCCTTTGGGAATCTCAACATCTGCGCGCAGCATCGGCACATCATCGAGATTGGAGAAGAACTTTTGTACCATTGCTGCACGGGCAAAGATACAGGACCAGCCATTGGTTGTTCCCATACGGGGCATACCGGCTACACGAGTACCACAAACCAGATAAGTTGAACCGCCATAGTTACGCGTCTTCACTCCATCCTGACGGATAGGCAGAATGATTTCCTGCATGGCATTTTCATTCTCGTCGTTATCGGCCATAAAAAGTTCGCTGTAATTTGTACATAGCTTATATGCTGAACCAATCACTTTGCTGGCATATTCTTCCGCTTTTGCATAGTCGGTTTGTCCGGTGTATACGCCTGCGTTCAGGTACAAACGTGCGCGGAGCAACCAGTTGGCGGCTTTGTCTGCACGTCCGAAGGGAGCCTGGCGAGGTTCATACATATCACCTTCAATTTCGTTCAGTTCATTCTGAATGTAGGTATAGAGTTCCGTACCTTTCTTCTCGACAGGCAAGTCATTGTTAAAGTGTTCCTTGAACGGAGCTTTACCGAACAAGTCGAGGAAGTACCAATAATGGAGGGCACGCAGGAAACGTATTTCCGCACGTTGGCGTAGTGTTTCTGCATCTGTCATGCTTTCGGTCTGGTCGAGGAAGAAGTTGTATTGTGTGATGTCATATCCCAAACGGACGTAAACCCACTCTGTGCGCTGGCTGGAAGGACTCCAGCTAATGCTTGTAAGCTGGGGGATGTCCTGATTCTCCTGCCATGCCCAAAGACATTCGTCGGTAGGCAGTTCGTTGCAGTTGAAAGTGGTACGATAGAAACCGGATTCGCCTTCGTCCTGTCCGTCGAGGTCAGGAGAGCCGTCGATACCTTTTTGTCCGGTTACACCCAACATGGCATATCCTTTCACAAATACTCCCTGCTGGTCGAAACTACCTCCTGTCTGAGGGTCGATGGGACTAATATCCAGATCGTTGATACATGAAGTTACTCCCGAAGAGAGAACTGCGATCAGTGCGGCTGAAAATAGCTGTTTGATATATTTTGTTTTCATGATAAATTGATTTAATGAATGTTAGAATTGCAGACTTAAACCTAATAAGAAAGTCATAGCTCTGGGATATGGATTGGCGTCGATACCGCTTTTTACTTCCGGATCAAGGCCTTTGTATTTACTGATAATGAACGGATTCTGTACTGTAGCATATACACGCCCGCCAACACCTTTGTAGGTTTGAGTCTTCCACAGATTCTGGAAAGAATAACCTAACGTGATGTTATCACAACGTAAGAATGATGCGTTATGTATAAAATAGTCGCTCATGTAGTAATCACCTTGTCCGCTGAAACCGAGTGCGACGGCTTCGGCACTGGTGTTGCTATATGCATTATTGGAGAACAGTCCCGAAGTGCTGACGTTGGCTTTGTTGCTCAGGAAGTCATAGTACACGTAGTTGTTCAGACTGGCACGTAAGGAGAAGCTGAAGTCAAAGTTCTTATACTGCATTTTGGAGGTCAGTCCCATCAAAACATCGCCTGCCGGTTTTTTGTAGATATATTTGTCTCCGCTGTCTATTGTTCCGTTTCCGTTACGGTCAACAAACATATTTTCAATAGGTTTGCCATTTTCGTCGTATACCTGCTGGTAAACGTAGAAAGAGTTGGCTGCGTAACCTACTTTATGCGCCTGTACCTTGGTATTGTTACCTCTGGAAATCTTATCGCCTGCTTCTACGTAATAATCGCTGTCGTCGCCACCTGTCAACTTGGTGATTTCATTGTGGTTCCATGTAATGTTATAGCTGAGGTCCCAGGTGAAGTCCTTAGTCACAATCGGTTTGGCGTTGATGGAAAATTCCATACCGTAGTTTTCCAGTGAACCGATATTCTGTGTCATCTGGGCATTGAAGTTAGTTCCTACGGGGATCTTAACGCTGTTCAGCAGGTCATCCGTTTTACGGAAGTATCCGTCGATACCGCCTGTGATTCTTCCATTCAGGAATCCGAAGTCCAGTCCGGCATTCCATGTGGTCGTTTTTTCCCATTTCAGATTTTCATTGAAAGCCTTCGGGCGGGAAGTAGAGTAATACGTATCGCCAAAAGGATACTGGGCATACTCGTTATTGACTACATACAGAGGAAGATAAGCAAAATCATCACCTATGTTTTGCTGACCGGTAATACCCCAGCCTAAACGCAATTTCAGATCAGACAGGACATTTACATCTTTCAGGAAGTTTTCTTCTTTAATCTTCCATCCCAGTGCCAATGACGGGAATGTACCCCAACGGTTATCTTTGGAGAAACGTGACGAGCCATCCCAACGCATGGTAAAGGTTAACAAGTAACGGTTCAGCAGGGAGTAGTTCAGACGGCCGAAGTAAGAGACCAGTGTATTTCTGGTTGCATAAGCTGTCTGTTCGCGCAATTTGGCGTCATGGGGTTCTTGCGTATAGGAATCCCAGCCCTGACCTTCTTCAAATCCGTTGCGATGGAAGTGCTGTTCTTCACCACCGACCATGATGTCAAAGTCGTTTGCACCCAAAGACTTGATATACTGTACGTATATGTTGTACGAAAGGTTGTATTTATATTGGGTAACGTCGCCATTCCAACCATAATAATTATTGCCGAATGAGTATGGAGAAACAATCGTAGTCTGTGTACCTTCCGCATATTCGCCACCTATGCTTGCGTGCAGACGGAGGTCAGGCAGGAAATGGAATTTATAGTCAACGTCTACATTTCCAACAAAGTCGTTGCTGTTTGCCTTGTCATTTTTGAGTTCCAGTGCAGCCAGCGGATTTTGGGGAGAGTTCGGATTGGACGTATATTTCCAGTCCGGGTTGCTGAAGCCTGTAGTAGAATTAATATTCTGCCAGTAGCCGCCTGTAAACTGGTAAGGGTCTTCGTTAGAATAAACCGGACGGGTAGGGTCGATGGCCAATGCCCCGCCAATGGCGGCACCTGTATCGGCATAGCGGTTTTTACCGTTCATGAATTTGGCATTAATGTTGAACTTCAGATGATCTTCAAAGAAGGAAGGAGCCAGGTTCACGGAAGCGGTAAAGCGTCGGAAGTTGGATGTTTTCACAATACCATTGTCGTCTGTATAACCTAGAGACACACGGTAAGGCAGGTTTTTGAATCCTCCGTTGATAGAAACATGATGGTCGGTGCTGACAGCAGTACGGAATATCTGGTCCTGCCAGTCTGTATTGGCGGTTCCTAAATCTGCCGGTAATTTGTCACCCCATAACTGGTTGGCATAAGCGCGGTATTCGTCTCCGCTCAGTACATCATAACGCTTTTGAGTTTTGGAGAAGGATACGGAGCCGTTATAGCTTACGCTGGGAGCTTGTCCGTTCTTTCCTTTCTTGGTGGTGATAATAATGACACCATTGGATGCACGCGAACCGTAAATGGCAGTTGCAGAGGCATCTTTCAGTACAGTAAGGGTTTCGATGTCCGCAGGGTTAACCATTGACAAACCGTTTGCCATCCCTTTGATACCTTCGTTGTCAATAGCCAGACCGTCAATAACGATCAGCGGGTCATTGCTTGCATTCAATGAAGAACCGCCACGAATACGGATTTGTGCGCCACCGCCCGGTGTACCGTCATTGGAGATCACGCTGACACCGGCAATTTTACCGGATAACATATCCTGAGCATTCGTCGTAATACCTTTACTTAGTTCATCGGGCTTGATAGCCATTACCGAACCGGTCATATCGTTCTTTTTCACCTGACCGTAACCGATGACTACTACTTCGTCCAGTATTTCCGTATCGTCTTTCAGTATTACATTCATTTGTGCGGCGACGGGAAGTTCCTGCGGCTGGTACCCGATAAATGAAACTACTATTATATCGCCTTGCTTGGCAGACAACTGGAAGTTGCCATCGAAATCGGTAATCGTTCCGGTGGTAGTGCCTTTCACCACAACATTGGCACCGATAACCGGTTCGCCTGTTGCGTCTTTTACCATTCCTTTGACGGCTATTTGTTGAGCAAATGCGTCAACGGACAAGAATATTCCGGCTATAAGCGTAAGCAGGACCTTGAACATAAAGTTTCCTTTTTTCATGTTTTTGTCTTTAAAGTTAATTGTAAAATCTCTATTCATTCTCTCTTAAGAAATACCTATTGAAAACCTTCTCTTCGTCATCATTTTTAGTGCTCGAAAACACTCTCTTTTACCGAATAATAATTTCTCTGTCTTTATAATCTCTTGATACCTTTTATCTCTGATTTGTCTTTTACCTCTTTGATGCTGATAGCATATCCGCCTCCGTTAGCTGCGTGCAGGTTCAGCTTGCTCTTATTCGTCAGAATACCTTTCTTGATGGTATAAGCCTGCGGGTTCTCTTTCCAGTCGGCATCTTTGGCATCCGCGTAGACGGTAGCGATGTATTGTTTGCCCGGAGTCAGGAAGTCGAATACGAGTTTGGAGGTATGACCGTTTTCACCGGCTGTGCAGCCTACGTACCAGTCGTCCGTACCTTTTGCCTTACGGGCAATTGTGATGTATTCTCCCGGTTCTGCTTCCAGATAGTTCGTTTCGTCCCAGTCGAGAGCTACGTCTTTGATGAACTGGAAAGCGTCCATAAAACGTTCGTAGTTTTCCGGAATGTCGGCAGCCATCTGCAAAGGACTGTACATGGTAACGTATAGTGCCAACTGGCGTGCAATGGTAGAACGTACCTGAGAATTATTTGCCGGATTCATCTTGTTGCAATGCGTTTCGAAGATGCCGGGAGTGTAATCCATCGGACCGCCAACCAGGCGTGTGAAAGGCAGAATCGTTGTATGATATACTTTGTTGCCTCCGAATGATTCATATTCTGTACCGCGGGCGGATTCATTACCGATCAGATTCGGATATGTACGGCAGATACCGGTAGGGCGGGTTGCTTCGTGTGCATTCACCATGATTTTGTAATCGGCGGCTTTCTTCACTGCATACAGGTAGTGATTGTTCATCCATTGTCCGTAGTGATGTTCGCCGCGGGGGATGATGTTGCCTACATAACCGCTCTTTACGGAGTTGTATCCATTGTCTGCCATAAACTGGTAGGCTTTGTCCATGTGGCGTTCGTAGTTGCGTACAGAAGCGGAAGTCTCGTGATGCATCATCAGCTTCACTCCTTTTTCCTTCGCATACGCATTGAGCATCTTCACGTCAAAATCAGGATACGGAGTTACGAAATCAAAGACATAATCCTTCGAATTTCCGAACCAGTCTTCCCAGCCTTCATTCCAGCCTTCCACTAAGATCTGGTCGAATCCATGTTCGGAAGCAAAGTCAATGTAACGTTCACTTTGTCATTATTAGCCGCATGACGTCCGCTCGGTTTTGTTTTGGAATAATCCGTCTGTCCCAGTTTCACAGAATAAACATCATCCGTGTACAACCAGGAACTTTTTCCGGTAATCATTTCCCACCACACACCGATGTATTTCACCGGCTTAATCCAGGAAACATCTTCA
>ERZ859817.963-NODE-963-length-13431-cov-2.142793_pt1 | contig 13431 bp, 8 predicted proteins | sample MGYA00509986_ERZ859817 | MGnify/ENA primary metagenome ERZ859817 (study PRJEB30046, sample SAMN00715155) | human gut metagenome | study: EMG produced TPA metagenomics assembly of the A metagenome-wide association study of gut microbiota in type 2...
CGTAGGAATCGCGAACTGAATCTATTCAGTTCTGCGATAAAAAGCGGCTTTGTGACGCCTGAGGCACAAAGCGCTGTGTGAAAAATCTTAGATTTAAGGATTTTTCACATTATTCCAGTTCAAACTGTCCCGTATACAGCCTATAGTATCTGCCCTGCTGTTCTAACAATTCCTCATGACTGCCGCGCTCTATGATTTCGCCCTTTTCCAATACCATGATTGCTTTGGAGTTTCGCACGGTTGACAGGCGGTGTGCAATGACAAATACCGTTCTGCCTTCCATAATCGCATCCATGCCCTTTTCAATCAGCCGCTCGGTGCGGGTATCTACAGAACTGGTCGCTTCGTCTAAAATAAGCACCGGCGGTTTGGCAACTGCCGCTCTCGCAATCGCAAGTAACTGGCGCTGTCCCTGCGAAAGATTACTGCCGTCTGCATACAGCATTGTATCATAGCCGTCCGGCAGTCTGCGGATAAAGGAGTCCGCATTGGCAATGCGTGCTGCCTCATAAACCTCCTCGTCAGTCGCATCTAACTTGCCGTATCGGATATTGTCCGCAATCGTTCCCGTAAATAAATGCGTATCCTGAATAACCATTGCCAGTGAGCGGCGCAAATCGTCTTTTGCAATCTGCTGAATGTCGATACCGTCATAGGTAATCGTTCCCGACTGGATTTCATAAAAACGGTTAATCAGGTTGACAATCGTTGTTTTTCCCGCACCGGTTGAACCGACAAATGCGATTTTCTGTCCCGGTTTTGCAAAAAGAGAAATGCCGTTTAATACGCGCTTTTTATCGGTGTACCCAAAGACTACATTTTGAAAACGCACATCACCTTTAATTCAACATAGCGGAAGCCGCCGTTTTCCGGCACTTTCCATGCGTAATCCGGTGTGCTTTGTTCACATTCTGTCAGTGTGCCGTCCGCATTTTTTACAACGTGACATAAATGCACGTTACCTTCGTCCACTTCCGGCTGTTCGTCCATCATGTCAAAAATGCGTTCCGCACCGGAAAGCGCAGACAACAGGAAATTGACCTGCTGGGTAAACTGATTTAACGGCATTGCACTCTGGCGCACATATACCAGATATGCCGAAAGACTTCCCAAATCCATCAGTCCCCGAATTGCAAGCAGGCCGCCCGCGCAGGCAGACACCGCATAATTCAGATAGGAAAGACTGACAATGGTTGGTATCATCATACCGGCAAAGGACAGAGCATTGGTGGACTGCTTTCTGAAATTTTCACTGAGTTCACAAAAACGCGCATAGTCTTTTGCTTCGTGATTGAAGACCTTTTCGACCTTCTGTCCCTCTGCCATTTCCTGTACAAATCCGTTAATTTTGCCGAGTTCCTCCTGCTGCCGGTTAAAATATTTTTTGCTGTGCTTTCCATTTAAGCGGATAACCACAAACATAACAATTAAAAATACCACAACAATCAGCGACAGCCGGATACTGAGTACCATCATCATTATCACCGTACCGAAAAGCATCATGAAACTCTGGATAATCATTGCAAAGCTGTTGTTCATCGCTTCCTGTACGGCATCGACATCATTGGTAAAACGGCTCATTAATTCGCCGTGTGTATGCGCATCAAAATACCGCAGGGGCAGTTTTTGTACGTGTGCAAATAAATCGCTTCGGATTTCACGGATGACTTTCTGCGAGGTCTTCACCATTAAGCGGTTATATCCGAGCGTTGCCAGTGCGCCGCACAGATACATCACGCCCATTGCCGCAACGGCACGCACCAGTCCGTTTAAATCTCCCGGAACGATAAAGCGGTTAATGACCGGCTTTAAAAGATATGTTCCCGTAATATTGGCTCCGGCACTGATAAGTACCAGCAGGGCAACCAGCAAAAAGGACCATTTGTGCATGCCTAAATATACCAGCAGATGCCGGATTGTCTTTTTCGTGTCTTTCGGTCTTTTATATCCTACATATTTTGCCATTATAAATCCGCTCCTTCCTTCTGGGATTCGTAAATTTCCTGATAAATGCGGTTGGAAGCAAGCAGGCTTTCATGTGTACCGATACCGCTTACCCTTCCGCCGTCCAAAATAATAATCTGATCCGCATGGCGCACGGAAGATATGCGCTGTGCAATAATAATTTTTGTCATATCAGGCAGTTTCTCTGCAAGTCCTTCGCGGATTCTGCTTTCTGTCGCCGTATCAACCGCGCTGGTTGAATCGTCTAAAATCAGTACCTTCGGCTTTTTTAAAATGGCTCTTGCAATGCAGAGGCGCTGTTTCTGACCGCCGGACACATTGACACCGCCCTGTCCCATTTCCGTCTGATAACCGTCCGGCAGGCGGTCAATAAATTCATCGACACAGGCAATCCGGCAGGCTTCTTCAATTTCCGTCATGGAAGCGTTTTCATCGCCCCATTTTAAGTTATCAAGCATTGTTCCAGAAAACAGTGTATTTTTCTGAAGTACCATAGCAATCGCATCTCTTAAATGCTGCATCGGATAATTTCTGACATCAACGCCGTCCACCTTTACCGTTCCCCGCACGGTATCATAAAGACGCGGAATCAGCTGGACAAGCGTGGTTTTTGCCGCACCGGTCTGACCGATAATTCCTACTGTCTGACCGGCTTTAATATGAAATGATACATCGGAAAGCACATATTCTTTTGCTTCTTCCTTATATTTAAACCACACATGGTCAAATTCGATTTCGCCGCGCTCTACGCTGATATCCTTTGCATTTTCATCGGTCAAATCTATTTTTTCATCGATGACCTCAAGGATACGCGCGCCGGATGCCAGAGAACGTGTCATCATTAAAAATACGTTGGACATCATCATCAGTGAATTTAAAATGAGCAGGACGTAGCTTAAAAATCCGGTCAGTTCGCCGATACCGAGCCTGCCCTCATGAATCAGATAACCGCCGAATAACAGCAGGGACAGTATTGTTGCGTACATGACAAACTGCATGGCAGGCATATTTAACACGGCAATGCCAAATGCTTTTTCGGATTCTTTTTTCAGATTCAGATTTGCTTCTTCAAATTTTGCGATTTCATAATCGCCCCGCACATAGGCTTTGACTACACGGACTGCCGTCAGATTTTCCTGAATCGTGCGGTTCATGCGGTCTATCGCAAACTGCATTTTGGAATAGAGCGGACGTACATTTACAATAATGCAAATGAGTAACACGGCAAGTACCGGCAGTGCCACGAAAAATACGAGCGCCAGTGTTGAATTAATGGAAAATGCCACGCCCGTTGCAAAAATCAGCATGACCGGACTTCTGCCAAACGGGCGCATACCGGTTGAAACGGCATTCTGAATATTCGTGACATCGCTTGTTAAACGTGTCACAATCGACGATACCCTGAAATGGTCGATATTGGCAAATGAATACGACTGCAATTTTTCGTATTCGGCTTCACGCAGGTTTGCGCCCAGTCCCTGACCGGCAAGCGCCGCAAAACGGGCGCTTCCGATTCCAAGCACCAGTGCCGCCGCCGCACAGAGTACCATTTGAAATCCTTTTTGATAGATGTATCTTTCATCGCCTGTCGCAACGCCGGTGTCAATCAAATCCGCCATAATCATCGGAACCATTAACTCCAGCACCGCTTCCACCGCGATGCAAAACAATGCCAGAAAGGCATATTTCTTATACTGTTTCATATAAGAAAAGATTCTCTTTAACATTTATTGCACCTCCAACTGTTGTATGTGCAACAATTGTAGATTCAAGTTTTTGGAATGTCAAGAGGATTTTTGCAACTTTTCCAACCAAAAATAGCCCTGTTTTTGCAACTTTTCCAACTTTTTTTGAATAAAAAATGCAACTTTTCCAACTTTTTTATAAATTTCATTCTATATATTGTGCATCGCTTTACCCCTTAAAATACAAAAAGATAAAACTCTGCGCTACATTCTTGCAAAGTTTCATCTTTTAATTTCTATACCACTTTCTGTTCACTCCCCGGAGCTGCCACACTCTCTCCGTCCCATGTACAGGAATAAGCCGAAGTTAAATGGACGAGCGCTGTGGCATTTCCGGTGCAGGATACACCTCTTCACCTTTTTCTGTATTGCAAAGTGACACTGATTTACGGAACAAAATAATGCCTGCTACAAATAAAACCGCAATCATGCCTACACCAGCGTTGATGTTTCCGGTTATCTGCGATACAAGGCTTACAATCGTTGTTCCCATAAATGATGCGCCTTTTCCGCAGATGTCCATCAGTCCGAAATATTCTCCGGACTTTTCGGCAGGAATGATTTTTGTAAAATATGAACGGGACAATGCCTGAATTCCACCCTGAAACATTCCAACCAGTACCGCAAGTATCCAGAACTGAATCTGGCTCTTTAAAAATACGGCAAAGATTGCAATTCCAAGATAAGCAAAGATACACACGGTAATCAGGCGGCTGGTTTCCATTTTACCGGATAATTTTCCGAAAAGTATCGCACACGGAAATGCAACAATCTGCGTAACAAGCAGTGCCAGCAAAAGTCCTGTGCTGTCCAGTCCCAGTGCAGCGCCGTATGCCGTTGCCATGTCGATAATCGTGTATACACCGTCTATGTAAAAGAAAAATGCCAGCAGAAACATAAAAATATGTTTTTCTTTGCGGATATTGCCAAAGGTCTGTCCCAGACGGCAGAAGCTTTCTTTTACCGCGTGTTTCTGCTTTTCCACATAAAATTTCTGTTCATAGCCTTTTAACAGTGGAAGCGACATCACAAGCCACCAGACGGCAATGATTAAAAAAGCGGCTCCCATTGCCATTTCCATGCTGATACCGATTTTTCCGCTACCAAGCACAAGCACCAGACAGACAATAAACGGCACACAGCTTCCGATATATCCCCATGCATACCCTGCCGAAGAAACATAGTCCACGCGGTCTTCGTCTGTCACATCACCAAGCATGGAATCATAAAAAATCAGGCTGCTTGAAAATCCGACTTTTGCAATAATGTAAATAACCAGAAACAACATCCAGCCCTTTGCCAGACCAAGCAATGCGCAGCCAATCACACCGGTTAAAATCGCCCCCGTAAAAATCGGCTTCTTAAAGCCCTTTGTATCCGCCATGGTTCCAAGCACCGGACCTGCAAGTGCTACAAGAATCGTGCCAACCGATGCCGCATATCCCCAATATGCCAGATAGTCCACCGATGAAATCCCGGCATTGCCTGCCAGATAATTAAAATAAATCGGTAAAATTGTCGCAATCAGCAGTGTAAATGCCGAGTTTCCCACGTCATACAAAATCCAGTTTCTTTCCTTTTTTGTTAATTTCTTTCCCATTTTCTTCTCCATTTCTAAGTGATATACGTTCTGTCGTTTGTTTACCCGCACATTTCCAGCGGTTCATCTTTTTCTTTTCCGCCAAAGGTCAGACCATACCGCTTATCAAACGGAATTTTTCCCGATGCGCTGTCCTCATACTCATCAATTAACCGCTCCGCCAGCTTTTCGGCATCGCGGTAGAGCTGCATCAGCATCTGGGTGCTGTCCATGCATTGCGGATTTTCGCTGTAATTGACTAACAGACCGTGCATTTCCTTATAATTTCCCGTTGCCTTTAACAGACCGTAAATCAAAAAACGCTTAAAATAGGATGGAGCTATTAAAAGTTTATTATTGGTAATCATGCCCTGTAATGCCTGCTCTGCCTGCTGTGGCGTTACATTTTTATAAAACGGACTGATAACCTCGGCATTTTTCAAAGTAGGATGAATATGCCCCGTCAGATTGTGTGTCAGCGGATTAAACCCGTCCGTCAGCATTAATTTACGGTCGAATTCCACTTCGATTTCCGTATGGCTGACCCTGCTTTCCGCAATTTTTTCATCAATGTAGCCGTGACAGCTGACGTCCAGTGCAAAATGACAGCAGAAGCCGTAAATATACGCTTCACACGCTTCCTTATTTTCCGCTTTCTGCATCACCAAGGATGCCTGCCTGAAAAATTCAATGCCCGGACGGTCGTGCATCGCATATCCGACCTGATTCACCGGGTTTGCAAAAAGCGGTTTGTAATAAAACAAAATATCCGGTCCATGCAGTCCGATATCATATAATTCCTTGTACTTTTCTATAATTTGTTTGGGCTTTCCTGTGAGATTACGATAAACCTCCTGCCCCATTCTGTAATGTGCATATGTTGATGGCATATTTCCTCCATTCCGATTTTCCGAGCAACCTTGTTGCGAGGTGGCGATGAGAAACTCGCGCAGGCGATTTCTCATCTGCCAACAGGGTTGTTTGTTTTCGCTCTTTATATTATTTAGTTTATCCCAGACTTTGTAAAATCTACTACCTTATTACAGTAAAATATCCGTGAATTTTTTTGAAATGTATGTAAAAAGGCAAAAAATATCTTCCCTGCCGGTTTTACCCGGTAAGGAAGATACTTTTTACACGCTCATCGCCGTTCTGCCTTTGCGAGCGCTTTTTTCCAGCCGCTTACAGCAGTAAATAAATGCCGGTATCAGAAAGATGTCGGCAGCTATCCACGCACACGGATTGGCAAGACATGCACCGGTGTAGCCCATTTTCGGCACAAGCAGGACTGCCGCAAAGGTTCTTGCCGCCATTTCAAATACGCCTGCAAGAATCGCAAATACCGAAAAGCCCATACCCTGTATGCAGAAACGCACCACATTGACAAAGGTCAGCGGAATATAAAACAGCGCACTATATAAAATAAACTGATATGTCAGATGAATGATTTCCACTTCATTTGCATCAACAAACAGCAGGGCGATGTAATCGGCAAAGAAATACAGCAGTATCAGCGCACCCACGCTGTAAACCGCACCGATAATGCCTGCTGCACGGATTCCTTTTCCAAGGCGCTTTAATTTGCCCGCACCGACATTCTGCCCGCCGTAGGTTGCCATGGTGGAACCAAGCGCATCAAACGGACAGCACGTAAATGTAAAAATCTTACTGCCGGCGGTCATCGCCGCTACATACGTTGCACCGAGCGTATTGACGGCGGTCTGCAAAATAACACTACCGATTGCCGTAATCGAATACTGAAGCCCCATTGGAATCCCGTTCATGCAGAGATTAATCATATACCGTTTACCCGCCTTGCGATCCTTTGCCGAAAGCTTTAAAACCTCGTAGCGTTTATTCATATAAATCAGACAGGCAACACCCGATACAAGCTGTGAAATATCGGTTGCCACAGCTGCTCCCGCGACACCGATTTTAAATCCCTGAATCAATACAAAATCCAGAATAATATTTAACACTGCCGAAAACACCAGAAAGATGACCGGTGTCTTGCTGTCCCCCAGCGCACGGATAATGCTCGATACAATATTATATAAGAATACGGTCGGAATCCCGGCAAAAATAATGACAATGTACGCATACGCATATTCATAAATGCTCTCCGGCGTGCGCATTACCGTCAGAATATTCCGGCAGAAAAAGACGGAAAGCGCCGTCAGCACAATCGAAAACACAACGCTTAATAAATAGCCGTTGTATACATAGCGCCTGAGCTGTTCATATTTCTGCGCACCAAACTGCTGTGCCACGGGAATGGCAAATCCACCACACACGCCCATGCAGAAACCAATAATCATAAAGTTAATACTGCTTGTTGCACCGACACCTGCCAGCGCATCAACGCCCAGCGTTTTTCCTACAATCATGGTATCCACCAGATTATAAAACTGCTGGAACAGCATACCAAACAGCATAGGTATGGAAAATCCCAGAATCAGCTTCATCGGTGAACCCTCTGTCATATTCTTCGTCATGAGAAACCTCCGTAATTACTTGATAAACACATTCTGTACAGAATCATCAGCTGTTTTGTTCAATACACCGGATAAATGCTTCTCCGTACCGCGCAAATTTATTTTCACCGACACCGTTGACATCAAGCATTTCCTGCTGTGTATGCGGCATTTTATGACACATGTCAATCAGTGTCTTATCCGAAAAGATAATGTACGGCGGTAAATTTTCTTCTCTTGCAAGTGTCAGACGCAGCTGCTTTAACGCACCAAAAAGTGCAAGCTGCTTTGGCGAAAGTGCATCGGTTACACGGCTTTTTGCCGTTTTGACCTTTGCCTCTGTCATTTTTTCCGTCCGTTCTGACCAGCGGATTGAAAAAGAAGCGTTCTCATCTAAAAGTTCTTCGCATGTTTTATCCAGCTTGATTATTCTATAGATGTCCGGGGTTTCTGTCAAGTACCCTTTTAAAAGCAGTTCTTCTGCAACCGCCTTTAGCTGCGCTTCGCTTGTTTTGCTCTGGATTCCGAAGGTTTCATAGCGGCTGACACCGTAGCTTTTTAACTTTGCGGTATTTGAACCTCTTAAAATGCCCATAATTACTCCCATTCCATACCGCTGTCCGCTCTCCCGGATACAGGCAATCATATCCCTGCAAAGCACCGTAACGTCTTTTTCTTCAAAGGAAGCATTGCAGTTGCCGCAGTTGCCACATTCCCTGCGGTTTGTATACTCCCCGAAGTAATTGAGCATATATTCCCGCAGACATTCTTTTGTTGCACAGTAAAAACGCATTTTATTTAAACGACGGATATCATTTTCTCTGATAACATCTAAATCGTCCTGCGTAAATTCAGTGTTCTGACCTTTCTGTTCAATCAGAAATTCATGAATGACCACATCCTGCGGCGAATAAAACAAAATACACTCAGCAGGCTCTCCGTCACGTCCGGCACGCCCCGCCTCCTGATAATAATTTTCAATACACGCGGGCATATTGTAATGCAGGACAAAACGCACGTTGGATTTGTCAATGCCCATGCCAAATGCGTTGGTCGCCACAATCACCTGCGCCCTGTCGTAGATAAAATCCTCCTGGCTTTCTTTGCGGGTGTCATTGTCCAGACCCGCATGATAGCGCGCCGCAGCAATGCGGTTTTTACGCAGCATCAGATATACATTGTCCACATTTTTTCTTGTAGAACAATAGATAATACCGCTCTCGCCCTTGTGTTTTGCTAGATAATCCAGAATTTCGGCATCCTTCTGCTTTGTTTTGCGCACTTCAAAATACAGATTTTTCCTGTCAAATCCGGTGATTAATACTTCCGGATTCTGCAGTCCTAAAATACACTGGATATCTTCTTTAACCGTCTGCGTTGCCGTTGCCGTAAATGCACTGACAACGGGACGTTTCGGAAATCGCTTTATCAGATTGACAATTTTTAGATAGCTCGGTCTGAAATCCTGTCCCCACTGGGAAATACAGTGCGCTTCATCGACTGTAATCATGGAAATGTCGGCATTCATGACAAATTCCAGAAAGCGGTCGGTTTCAAGGCGTTCCGGTGCAACATATACAATTTTATACCGCCCGCACATTGCATTGTAGAGTGCCTTTGTAATCTGTGTTTCCGTCAGGGCGCTGTTTATATATGCCGCATGGATTCCGGCATCGTTTAATGCTTTCACCTGGTCAATCATCAGGGAAATAAGCGGAGATACCACTACCGTAATTCCCGAAAACATCAGCGCCGGAACCTGATAGCAGATCGATTTTCCCGCGCCGGTCGGCATAATGCCCAGTACGTCCTGCCCCCGCAGAATCGCATCAATAATTTTTTCCTGGCCTTCCCTGAAACTGTCGTAACCAAATACCTTCTTTAATACTTCTAGTTTTTCCAAAATCTTCCTCATTCTGCCGCAAGGGCGGCTTTTACTTCATCTGTAATCTGTGCGCCGCCATTTTCCTGCCATGACCGCACAAAAATATCAAAATATTCCGGCGGTTCTTCGCCGCAGATGATTTTTAAATAGGCTTCTTTTTCATTTTCCTTTAATTTCCACCACTCCGACTTCATGGTTTTAGTGGTTTTAAAATACAAAGACGGTACTGTAATCACCGAGCCTTCCCGGATTGCCTCACACGCCTTAATCCGTGTCATATACGCCGCCCACGCATCGGTTCCCGCGGACTCTTTATTTTCCATATAATTTTTACATGCAGTATAATAAGACTTTTCAAGCAGCTTTAAATCGTCTTCCTGCTTTTCGCCGGAAAAAACTGCCGCAATATCCTCATAGCACAGCTCCAGCGCATTGTTATAATCCACATTGATTGCCAGCGGTCTTGCCGTGGGTTCTACATTTAACTGATAATATTTTTCAAATTCTTCGGACGAATCACACTCATAGCGGATTTTGTCAAACATTACACTGATCATCTTCGCGGCAATTTCAGGGTGTTCGTAACCCTTCCTTACAACCACATATTTATATGCCGGATTCTGGCTGTGATACGAGGTATTGCCCTGCGCATCCGTCGCTATCAGATACGGCTGCCAGTCCGGCTTTTCAGACTGCGCTACAGCACTGACCGCAGATGCCAGCGGATTATTTGCCGCCCACCACGGTCCGAAAAACGAGCCGCATTTTCCCTGTTCTATCATTTCAATCAGATTCGATGTTGTATGTATCAAAAAATTTTTTTCAAGGATTCCTTCATTATAAAGTGTATGCACATATGAAAGCGCCGCTTTGGCTTCGTCTGTCACCGAACCGTATACCACCTCGCCGTCATCACCTGTAATCCACTGCTTTGGGTATGCTCCATAAGAAGCAAAAATCAAATCAAGCAGATATTCACTGCTGTAGCCGCACTCGCCTGCAATCTGTGTATCACAGACCAGTCCCACGGTTTCTTCCCCACCCATTTGATTATCTACAAACTGACGTACAATTTCAACCACATCTTCTATGGTCTGCGGTGCCGAAAGTCCCAGCGTATCCATCCAGTCTTTCCGCAGCCACACAAGGTTCGGTCCGTCCGTAATATTCGTTTCGGGCAATGCCATAATTTTACCGTCAAATGTCACGCTGTCTATCAGGTCTTCGCCGTAGCTGGCATACATTTCACGTATTCTGTCACTGATACAGTTCTGATACGCTACCGTCAGGTCTTCTATCATATCATTTTCGATAAGCGTTTCCAAGTCCTCATAATTGCTCACAAGCATAATATCCGGCAGTTCATTCATTGCAATCGCCATGCTCACGTTGGTATCATACTGCTTATCGGCTTCTTCAAAAACATCCCTGTTCTGGACATTAATCACTTCCTTAATATACCGCGTATACGCATTGTCTTCATACGTATCCCCCGCCGGCATATTGGAATTATTCGTGCTTATCATCTTTCCCAGTGTATACACAACCGTTTCGGGATACGCGCCAAACGGCGACGATACCGCAGCCTGCATCTGCTCTGCATATTCCTGCCGCGAGGACAAAACACGATTAGCCGGGCTGTTCCCCCCGGCTAAAATCCCGCCCGCAGCTCCCGCCGCCAGCAGACACAAACAAAATTTTTTAAATCCTTTTATCATTCCACACACTCCAAAACCGAGTCATCCTCTGCAAAAAGCCCTGCCACTACCCTTTGACCGCTCCCGACATGCTCTCATTATAACACTTCTGCATGAAAATGAACAGCACTGCAATCGGAATTGAGATGCAGACTGCTCCTGCAGCAAAACAAGTGTACCAGCTGTCTACATATTCCTTTTCAAGCATCTGCCACAGACCAATTGCCACCGTATAATAATCGGCATTGGCACGGCATATTACTCTTGCAAAGATGAAATCCACCCATGGTGCGATAAAGGTCGTCAGCACCGTGTATACTATAATTGGCTTACTCAGCGGTATAGTGATTTTTGTAAACACCTGCCATTTGGTAGCACCATCCAACATAGCCGCTTCATCAATCGTTTTTGGAATTGTGTCAAAAAATCCTTTTGCAATATAAAACTGGATTCCGGACGAACCGGAGTAAACCAGTATCAGTGCCACACGAATCATGGAGCCTTCTGAAAGTCCAACTGCTTTTAAAATATAGTAAACCGCAATCATCGCCATAAATCCCGGAAACAGTCCGAGTATCATTGCAATATTCATCATCGGCTTTCTTAAACGAAAGCGCAGGCGCGACATACAATATGCCACGGACAATACAAAAAATGTTGAAATAATGCAGGAACAGATTGCAATAAACAGCGTATTGCCAAACATTCTCGGAAAATTTAAAATTCCGGTATCCGTAAATAATTTGATATAATTGTTAAATGTATATTTTTTCGGAAAAAAGGACGAGGTATAAGCGCCTTTCTGTGCGCGGAAGCTTGTAAGGATAATCCAGAACAGCGGACTGACCCAGATAATTGCAAGCACGCTTAAAAACAGATGCACCAGTATATTGTTGATTTTCTTTTTTCGTTTCATTGAAATCCCTCCTCGTCTTTATAGGATTTCGTCCGTCTGTATACAAGCAGCGAACCGATTGCCAAAAATACAAAGGTCATAATTCCGATAACGGCACCCAGATTGTAATACTGGTAATCCACCGTCATCTTATACAGCCATGTAACCAAAAGGTCTGTTTTGCCCGCGGTATTGCCTGACAGCACCGGGTCGCCCTTTGTTAAAAGATAAACAATGTTGAAATTATTGATATTTGCTGTGAATGTCGTAATCAGATATGGTGTTGTCACAAACAGCATATACGGCAATGTAATTTTAAAGAAACGGATTACCGGACCGGCCCCATCCACTTCTGCCGCTTCGTAAAGCTCCAGTGGGATATTCTGTAGAATTCCCGTAACCTGCATCATCGTATATGGAATACCAATCCACAGATTAACAACGATTACCGTTATTCTCGCCCATGCGACGTTAGAGAAAAACGGCAGGGACTTCTGAATCCAGCCCGCATTTTTTAACATTACATTGATAATGCCATCCTGACTAAGCATACTGCGCATAACAAGCAGGGACACGAACTGTGGAATGGCAATCGACAAAATAAAAATCAGCCGCCAAAAGCCTTTGATTTTTGTTCCCTTCCTATTAATAAGCAGCGCCAGCAGCATGCCTAAGATGTAGTTTAAACCTGTTGCAAATACCGCCCAGACAATTGTCCAGCCAAGCACAGACCAGAATGTTTTTCCGAACGTTCCGCTCACATCAAACATCTGCCGGAAATTTTCCAGCCCCACCCAGTCAAACAGGACAAGATGGCTGTCTACTTTGCTGTAATTTGTAAATGCCATGGCTATCATAAATATCAGCGGCAGAATCGTAAAAATTAAAATGCCGCCAACCGGCAGTGTCAGAAGCAGTTTGTGCAGATTTTTATCAAACAGGGACTTAATGTCCTCTGCAAATGTTGTCACCGGCTTATTTTTTTCAATACAGACCTGTGCCTGATACGCACTTTTTACTGCACCTGCCCACACACAGATAAATGCGGCACAAATAAATAAAACTGCAATGCCATAAAGTAAAATTAACAGGGAGTTATCTCCCTGAACATATTCATAGACGCCCAGTGTTTCATTCCACACTTCTCCCTGTTCTTTTTCACCAAGGCCCCGCCGTGCCCGAAGGCACTTG
>ERZ859817.968-NODE-968-length-13381-cov-6.181450_pt1 | contig 13381 bp, 17 predicted proteins | sample MGYA00509986_ERZ859817 | MGnify/ENA primary metagenome ERZ859817 (study PRJEB30046, sample SAMN00715155) | human gut metagenome | study: EMG produced TPA metagenomics assembly of the A metagenome-wide association study of gut microbiota in type 2...
GATACTCTTTAAATATAATATACAATACGCAAGTTCCCCACAAGTTGTCAGACAATAATATAAATCGAACAAATGAACTATAAGAGCGTTTATAAATTAAAACATATATTGTTAACAATTTATTTACAAAATATGCTAGAATCGTTCATATTTAATTGGTATAATAAAGAAAAAAGAAAAAAGAAAAGGAGTTAGTTATATGAGAAAGTCTAATAATTATTTTAAATTTTGGAGTATGTAACATACGGGAAAGACCATGATAACACTATTGATAAAGGCAACAGCGTATTAGAGTGCAAGTCATATGTATCAATTTCAGATATTGAGTATCGGTATAATACAACGTTTGGTCTTGAAAATGACTGGTTAACTTTGAAAAGCATTCTTATTAATGAAGATACTTTATATGTTTATTATCTTGAGGATGAAAATAGTACACTTGTAGGGGTATACTTGTTAGATAATTTTAAAACACAGAAAGAATTAAAATATGCCATTACTAAAGCATGTACTGAATTCTTATATGATATATTACTTGAAAAATCAGAATCAAGAGAAACAAACAATGACATTAAAGGTCATATTTATGCCGATACCGTTAGTGTGAAAGTTGCACCATTACCAGAACAGCAAACAAGCGAAGAATCTATAAAAGATACTATTATATCAGATGATAATAACGCTTATCAGACTGCTAAAGTAACAAAAACTAAATACTCGGTACTTGATGTTATGCGATGCATGATGTGTCCGGCTGATAGACAAGGAAATCGTTGTGGACGTCAAGAGTAGAAATAGCTACTGGATGCCACAAGTCACGAAAACATAACCAACATGCATTAAAATATTAAATAAATCATAGCTGTTCTAACGGCTACACGGGAAGAAAGAAGGAAACTATGAATTTATACGGAATCGAAAACAGAAACACAATTGGTAAAGCAATTATGGTAGCAGATAGCAGAAAAACAGGCGATTGGTTATATAATCACAATCTTAAATATGTAACATGGGCCGAGGTGCGCGGATATATGAACGTTAATTTGACAACTATTCACCCATATAATGGAAGATATGGAAAAGGTTTTGTAAGAGTAGTCCCGAGTTATTATAAAGGCAAGCCTTCTACAAAGTTTATGACAATTCAATATTGGATTGAAAAGTGAGGTGTTAACATGGATAATTTAACAGCAAAAAAGAAATCAGACCTTATCAGTGATTGCATAGCGGCGGAAGATTCTGTTAGTAAGCTTCATATTGACGTTAGAAAAATGTATGCTTACTTAGCAGAACAGGCAGTAAATTCTGAAACATCGAACGATATTAAGTCTCTTGAAATTGCAAAGATAACTCTTGATTTTCTTGTAAGGGGGGTTAACATTATATGAGGACAATGAAGCATACATACTGGGTTGAAGTAGCCTTTCTGAATACAGAAAGCGACGATATCAACATAGAATATGTTGAATCTATTGGATATAACGCAAGACAAGCAAGTGATTCTGCTATTGACTATGTATCAAAACTACCATTTGTAACTCACGTTACAGTAATATCAGTAGAAAGAAAATAACAAAAAGAGAGGGCTTGCTCCCTCTCTTTCTTAATTCAGCGGAATATTAAATTCTACACCATACAACTGTATCTCATCCACACTAGTAAAACTTGCATATCCACTACCGCTTATATCAACCAACTGGAGATAAATTGCACCACTATCTAACTGTGTAGCATCATGAGGGTTGATAGTAAGAACCGCCATGCATTGATGATAACCAGATTTGTCATGAATAATAGCATTGCAGTTGCATATACTTTGCTGATTTACAAAAGTCATGTTATGACTCATGACCTTGACAGCGGCATTCGTGAAATTCTTAGATGGTTTGAAAGCCAAATCAAGGAAGCTAGCCACATGCCTAAAGATGCAATGTGCGTTGGTATTAGTCAACACAACATGCATATCATAATCATTCAGTGTGCAATCAGTACCATCAAGTGCAAATTTGCCACTTCGATTCCACGCTGCATAGCCATTGATTGCCTTATAAATCATATCTGCAATTGAAGCTTGCCCGCTAGCATTAGGGTGAATATTATCAGATGCTACAACACCTACCCAACGTAAAGCACTATCCGCACCACTCAAAAACTTATATTTTCCCCAGTAAGTTTCATATAAAGTTTTAATTTCATCATATGCTTTTTGTTTTGCTACAGTTGTAAAACCGATAATAGGTGTTGCAATCCATCCGATGTAAAGTGTTGCGTTTGGTAACTGTGACATTAAATTAAGTACATCCTTGATACCTGCGTTAACAGTTGAAGAAGCAATAAATTGATCATTCCATCCACCTGCAACAACAACATATTTTACCTGTTTCTTCTGCTTATCCGATAGAGTTGCGATAGCTTGTGTCAGCAACTCTGAAAAGCGCGTATTCGCACCAAAACCGCTGCCACCCAAACTTTTATTAACATAAAAGTTAGCATCTGAAAAATACTTCTCATGCAAAATATCACACCACGGTTTAACCATGCCGTCAGGTGTGTACCCTTCCCCGTATGAGTCGCCAATAGTAATAAGCCCATAATCAGTCAACCATGTATCAATAATATCAGACAACTCACCACTTGCTTTTAAGTTGTCCATATAATCGTCAATAGCCTTGATATAGTCCAAATTATCAATATAGTTTTGCACGTCCTGCTGCCACTTATTCCATTGCTTGTAATAATCGTCCCACTTTGTATTTAAATCTTTAGTCGTTTCAAGAATCCAATCAAGATTTAAATTATGGAAGTCCGTATACGGAAAATTAGAAAATGCCATTGTCTACCCCCCTACTTGAATTGATCTGATGGAATCACATTGTACTCTTGTCCGTCAGCACCTGTTACAAGAATAAAAGTAAAAATATTACCTTTCATAATCTGCCTCCCTTTTCCCAACCAAATCCATCAATCACACCGATAGAAATTGTTTCAAGTTCTTTTCCGCAATGCATGAAAAAACCATGCCCAATGTCAAGCCCTATATGTCTACCAGTACCGCCAAAAGTTGTATACAGTAAATCACCGTCTTTAGTCTTGTCGGGAGTTGTTATATTTGTACAACTGTTTATATAGGCAGTCGAATACATAAATTTTCCAGTAACAAGATTGATAAAACCGCTACAATCAATCAGTATCTTTCCCAAACAGAAAGCCTTGATTTGTGCTTTCTGCTGTGTGTTGTACTTTTTAAAATAATTTGGCTCTGCCGCCCATAGTGACTCAAAAACCTCACTATTGCAATACTGCCCCTTCGCGCCGTAAAGGTAAGCGCACTTGTCACGGTTTTTGTAAAGCTCTCTAGCCTTAGCAATATAAGCAACGTTCTTATCTGGAATATCATAAATCATAGTTTAATTCTCCTTATCTTTTACTATTGCCAACAGTTCTGTAATAACTTTTGTGTTATTATTCAGTGCGTCAACCCACTTTGAACTCTCTTGGTCATGCTTTTCGTACCAAGTTTTTCGCTCCTCTCGCTGTCTCACATCAAGAGCGTTTACATACCACATTACAGCTCCAAGGCATACGCACGGTACACCAACCATTTGAGCAATCTGTGCAATTGCGTTCATAATTTCCATTCTACCACACTCCTATCAATAATCTATTTGCATACAGCTCACAAACTTTATCAAGGAAGTTGTAAGCTGTAGTCAGATCAATTTCCGCTTGCATCATTCGTTGCGAAGTAGTAACACCAATGTTTCCATGTATTCTCCCCTCATGTGTTCCTTTTGTTGTTGATTCATCCAAACCATTTGTAACACTTCCATGTGAGGAATCAGCGCCAAACGTCTGGGAATCACTTCCGCTGTCAGTGGTGTTATCAGTGTTGGCAACTTCTGGATCGCTTGAGTTAAATGCCGCAACTTTGTGTGTAGTATCAGTAACTTTTCCAAAAGTTGTTGTAATGTCACCCTTGTTAAACGTTTCTTCTGTATCTACTTTTCCCTTCTGAAAAGTGCCGCCGCCTTTATCTTCCCAACTTTCCATTCTATCATAATTTTCAATTGGATTGTACTCAAGCTGTGTTACTTCCCATAAGTGATCAATAGTCCACTGTAATGAACGCGCTACGCTTGTAACATGTCTCCTTAAATACGAGGGTTCCTGATAAATAGGTGTTAAGTCTCCATATGATAGCAAAAAGTGTTCAATAAGTTGATCTTTTGAAACACCTTTAACATATATATCTGTAAAAATAGAACTATCATATTCATACAGAGTCGCTATTGGAATTATCGCTCTCACTATGATCACCCCCTCTATTGTTAGGATACCGCAAACGCGCACGAATGTCAAGGTTATAATGTGCGTTTACTTTTTCCAAACACTCGTTAATAGTCTCAACCCACAACTCACACTTCGACATGATAGCATTTTTGCTTTCTTCTACCTCATCTGTAATCATGCGTTCTTTCTTGTCAGGAGCTGTATAAATACCAATTTCCATATCAAACGCGTGTTTGAGATTTTCAACGCTTTCCAACGCTGCCTTAACTACATTATAACATTTTTCGATGTCGTTGTTAAAGAATTCATATAGAGGTTTACCCGTTTCCTTATCATAAAGAGCTTGATTGATTACAACTGCTAGTTGTCCCGACATGATATCATCAAAAGCAACTTTAAAAGTTTCCGCTGTGCTTTTGTTTTTGGCTGTAAAAATAAAGCCAAACTTTGCCAATGCACTAGCAACGTCATGGTTAGATAATGTCATAGCAACACGCTGTGCATATGAATTTATCAAATCGCCAATGCCGCACCAATCAGGTGCTAACTTTACAATTTCGCAATCTTCGCCGATAACCAAATCTCCGTTAAAAGTTGCGTCAAAAGCGGGGTTAGCTACTACATAGTTAGTAGGCTGATACTGTACATCAAAACCATAAGGCGACCCGTGTTGTGGAATGATTCCAAATTTGGCGGTATTCATAACACAAAAGTTTCCTTTTAAAAACAAAAGCGGATAGATATAGTTTTTCGCCCAGTTTTTAGGCATACCTTCAAAAATGATAAGACTTTCAGCACGTTGCAAAAAGTATCTGAAGTATGTTGCATAGTCCCAAGTATTGTTAATGTGAATCATGTTTGGATTTTGCCTTGATTCATATTCGTTAATAATAGGACTTGATACACCTTCCCCAACATAATAGCCACTATATACAAACGGTTTCATTCTATAAACATACCCCCATTCAAAAAGTTAATGATAATTGCAGTTCCGTTTGCGGTTGCATTACATTTAATATTCGCGTTTCTACACTTAATAAAACCAGATAATTCGCTTAATGTTTTAACTTTACAACATGGGTACCCTTGATATAGTAAATTTGTTTCAACTTGTGTGTAAAATTCTCCTATCAAATACACCAAATTGTTTACATAAATCGAACCACTACCACCACTACTTGATACACGCGGTACAGCCGTCTCTAGTCCAGACATTATACCGCTGGTAATGACAGCCGTTGCATTTAAAAAATTGCTTGCCGCCCCAACTGGGTTCACTTCCATTGCAGATTCTACACTTTTCCCCACGCTATCTGCAAAAGACATTGCACTAGCTAGCTGTACTTGTGATGTGCCTATAATATTTGTTTGTCTTGCAGAGAAACCAACCGGAACACCGCAATTGCCATTTAAAGATGCTACAAGTGTTGACCCGCTTAAAATTGAAATATCACAGCCCCCATTGATATCAATAGTATAATCTATCAGTAGTGTATCTGCTAACAAATTTGGATTAAGCGGAATTGTTCCATAGAACGGCACTTGTAAAGTATAGTGTGCAAAGGGGGCATATTTCAGATAAGGAAATTCTGTATCACCAGATTTATCTGGTTTTGGTATTGTAACACTTACCGATTTACTAAAAGTATCTTTTGTAGATACTTGCCACCCCGGTATTCCCGTGTCGACATATCCCAACGTTACATTAACTGGTGTACCACCGGGAGATTGGAAAGGAAGCCACATAGCAGAAAGTAAGTAGTCTTGCGGTCTTGCCACCTCTTTAGCAACTCCCTCAGGATTTTGTAAAAAGTCGTTTAGTCCAGTTGTATACTCAGCTGTGTATAAGTATGAACACAAACGATTAAAATTAGCAACTGTTAGAATTGTAAAACCATTTCCAGATTTCCCCGCTGTACAAATTACAACACAGCCGCTTGAGTCAACCGCTAAAGTTGAGCTTGCCACTTTAACAGTCGGTTTACAAAGAGTCGGTAACATTGTATCAATGATAAATGGATTTCTGATAGTAAGTGATCCCCTTTCCACATAGGCAGTATTAGAAAGAATTTCATCTTTGTAGCTCGCCAAATAATCACACGAGCATGAAATTTCATAAGTAGATTCTACATATGTAACATCATTGATAAAATAGTATCTTCCAAAAGTTTCACAGTACGCAACATTCCAATCAAAAGGGGCAACACCTTGCAAAATAAAAGTTGGATTTTCTACACTTGTACCACTTTTAAGCACACATTGTACACCGTTTGACAGAGTTGGAATTTTTGTGCTATTTATTCTTTTGTCAGATTTTCCAAATTTAACTTCAAAAGCCATAATACCCCCCTTATTTAAGAAAAGGGGCATAATGCCCCTTATGTTTAATCAAGCAAAATCAAAATTGCGTTTTCTGTGAAATCAACCGGAGTCTTGAAAGTGTAATGATTCCAGCCGTTTCTGTATCCGTAACGTGCATTGAACGGCTCGGTCGCGCTCCATTGATCAATAGGTACAATTCCCATTGTATCAATATCCATCATGATTCCTAGAACGTTGTCAACAGTTTGATCTGCAAGTGTAAACTTTGTTGCGCCATCTGGCTGTACGCCCTCAGCACTTCCCTTGATTTGCATTGGATTAGAGGGATCCGTCCAGAAAGTAACTTTTTCATAATCGCCCAGCTCTGCTTTCTCTGGGTGGAAAAACTCACTGCCATTGGCTTCAAAATAATTTCCAAATTTTGAAATCAGATAAAAACGCAAATCTGAAGCATCTGTGTGACGGTTTACACCTTTACCAGTGAAATCGCCATGAAAACGAGTACCACGAATAGCAAGATTTTCTTTAAGTGTTTTCATCTCCGCGGAAAGCCAAATCATAAACGGACGGAAGTCAGCCGGATTCATAATTGTTTTAGCTGTCATGGCGAGACCTGTCTCAGCGTTATACTTTGTTAACGCATGGAAAACTTGTTCTTTTTTGCACATGTTGCCTGTTGTGGGTTTTGCCTTACCTGCATCCGCAAGGATAATTGCAAGGTTTGCAAGCTGTGCACGAGATCGATTCTCTAAGTCAATCTCATAAATGTTTGAAAATTCAGTCATTAACATAGAGAAGTAAGCTGCAACACCTGACTCTGAATTGAATGCTGCATTGATCTGATTTTTATAAATTGTGTATTTTCTTGCAAAAGTTTGACCACCGCTTGCAATTGTAAGAAGCACATCATACTTAATTGGTTTAGTACCCGCTTTCCAATCTTGACTTGCTTCTGGTTTAGCAAGTTCAACGTTGATATTCCATTCGTCATTATCAACGTTTGAATCGTTTACAATTGGTGTAAACTTTCTAATGTAGTTACCAAAGCGTTGTTCATCCCAAACCATACCAGAAAGCTTACGTGAATAAGGGCGGATTGAATAAATTGATTTTGCAAGTACAGTTGGAATAATTTGATAGAGGTTATCATCTTCTCTATCGAAACCCATTTTAAATGTATTTTGCATTTGACCAAAAGTCAAATTTTGCGCTGAAGTTCTACCAGTATACTGATTATACATCTCAGTAAGTAGTGGCGCAATTTGAGTATATGTTAGATTTGCCATTGTTTACCCCCTTAGAAAAATTTACTAATATCTGTCTTTTCGTTTGAGCCGCCAAAATTAGTTTTGCCGTTTGCAATCTGCTGTGCTTTTACAAGTGCTGCTGCAAACTTTTCATAATCAAAACCTTCTGTCTTCTGATGATCTGTCTTCTGATCTGTCTTCTGATCTGCCTTCTGATCTGTAATATCAAGCTTTTCAATTTCTTCCTTGCTATAGCCAGCATTCACAAGCTTCAAAATTTCATCAATTTTCATATCTTTACCTTCTTTCTTTATTTGTCGACAGCTGTAGACAGACTCGAACTGTCATTTTGTGATGCAAAGTCACACGTGCTACCTTTACACTATACAACACTAAGTAGGCGGTTTGTTTGTTGTCCCCAACATGCACACACTGGCTAGTGTTTGGATAGTGCAACCGCCTTTATTTATTATATACCATTTATATTATTGTTTGTCAATTACAACTTTATAAAATATCATACCATGATACACAATCAAAAGACGCTAAAAAATCGCACTGTGTTTCATAGTCTGAAAATGTTATGTCACCACTTATAAACATTGGTTTCAAATACTTTTTACTACTGGATTGCCACCTCTCTAGTGACGATGGCGAAGCATCAAAAACATCTTCGCAATGCGCTTTCATTGGTTTGGTTATGTAAAACTTAAAGTCCGACTTGTGAAGCCACACGGAAAACAAAGGTGTTTTCATGTCGTGCGTATACTCTTTTAAGTTTTGGTGCCGTATTCTATCATCTTCCAAATCCATAAATTCATTATCAAGCTCCATTTTAGCTCTGCCTTTAGGCAGATTTCTATAGAAAGCGTTTTGTCTCTTTTTTTCTGATACTGGAGAGTTAAAAGGAAGTATAAGTGTTGTCTCACACCTATCTACTTGTGTAATCTCTGTTCTTTCTTTCACCGCTTTGTAACAGTCGGGAATAAGTCGGTATCCTATTAAAATATTAGACATAATCGCGTTTGAATTTCCAAAAAACCACGTTCGTATTTTTTCCGTTTCCGAGTCAGGGCGGTTTCTGAAAAGAACTTCCATGATATTTTTGTAGGCTTGAAACTCATTTTTAATTGGTCTGTCCCCCTTTTGAGGAATAAATTCGTCAAAAATCACATCATAAAACCTTGTAAAATCTATACCAGTTTTGTTTTGAAAAGTAGACAGAGAAACCCCTACTATAAAAGGTTTATCGTTTTGCAAGTCCTCATCTGTCAAATATGCCTTGCCATATCCTTTTTTATCATTGTATTTCAATCGGATATCTTTTCCAAACCAATCTGGTTTTACAAAGTCGCCAATTGTAGAAAAACTATTTTCAAGTGCAACGTTTGTTCTACGAACGTATAAAATAGGATAGTTTCCATCATTCCAGATATCACATATTAGGTGAGATTTTCCAATACCTCTGCCACCTATTATATCAATGTAACGCTGTCCAACGTCACAAATATATTTGTAATTCAAATAGCCATTTTCTTTATATAAGTTCATATTATCACCCCTATAATTTAAAAGGGTGAGCTTGTGAGACTCACCCCTTGAACAACTTGTATTTCTTCCCTCTGCCGCCCAACCATTATTTATACAAGTTCAAAATTCATGTAGGTACGACCTGCTTTACTCTGAGAACGTGTCAGCTTGAACTGTAAATTGTATGTCTCCATAAAATCATAGGCAGCTTCTGCTGTCTTAATCACAGTTGGACTTGACGTTGCAATTGCTACGACTTCGCCTGTCTCAATGTTGGTATGATAAAAAAGTGCCATTTCCTTATTGTCATCGGTACGATAACGCACGTAATCAGTTACGTTTACAATTGTGTCGTCTGGCAAGTTCTTCATTAACAAATGATTATCATTTGCCATCTTAAACAGTTCTTTCTTGTCAAACTCTCTTGATTGTCTTTCAATTCTCATTTCATTATCCTCTTTTCTTTTATTAGGGTATCTTTCCCCTTACAAGTATATAATAACTTATTTACAAAAGTTTTGCAAATAAAACGTTATTTATTCGGCTATTTCATCAATAATAGTATAATTTTTAATTTGGTCATCTGATAAGCCTATTTCATAATCACGTGCTATCATGCAACTATAACCAGTATACTCGGTTATTGCTTCTTTACCTTGATAATCAGTGACTTTTACTTTTGTAATAGTATCACTGTCATTATACCAGATTTGGAAACCACCACTATTCTTTATTTTGAAACCCTCTCTAAAGTTATCAAGGTTTTTAATCACTTCTACCCCCCTTGCTTTTTTAACTCCTGATATGGTACAGCCAAAATAAGTTGTATCTTTTGTTTCTTTGTATGCATTGAAACAATACTTTTTTGCACCTAATGTTTTAAAATCTTTGTATTCAGGTTCATACTTGTTTTCTGACTTCACATCGCTTTCACAGTCAAAATAGCCAATATAATATTTTTTACCGTCAATGTCAACAAAAGTATTAGTTTCTTCGCATAGCTCATATATCCAATTATTTAATTCTGTCAATTTGTCAAAATTAAAGTTAGTTGCTTTACAACTATCGGTATCACAGTATATATAGCTACTCTCGGCACATGCCAAAATTCTCCGCAAGTGCTTTCTTGCGTGTGCCGTTGTATATACACCCCACACATACGGCAAAACGCTTTTCTCACTTTGCTCTGCAATAGATTTTTCATCAGGTATCGAAAAGCCGCTTGCATCAACTTTCTCTCTATATGCAATGTCATTTTCATACATTGCATATGAAAATTCTTGCCATTCGTTTTCTAAATACAACATAATAGGATGTATAGGGTCGGTTGCAGCCATTCCATAAATACCGTTTAGTTTATTTTTAGCTTTCATTAAGTCATACTCTGCTTCTTCCCTTTCTTTACTATTTGGCGCGGTGTGCTTTACAGCTATTTTAAGCTTTGTTTTTGCCGTGAAGTACTCCATGATAACACTTCGTACATCATCTGGAATATATCCGTAGCGTGCTGTATACAGAGTATCTTCTATAATTTCAATACTGTCAAAATCATAGCATTCTTCAATTATGGAAAAGTCAATATCTGTCACAGTTGTTTCAAGCTCTGCCGCCTTCCACACTCTGCCGTTGTCAGGATCCACCCCTTGCAAGTTGCGGCATTTGCTGATAGATAGATACGGATTGTATTGATCTTCTTTAAGTCTTACGTTTGTAAGCTTTATTTGTGCTATCCATGCAAGATTTTTACTTTTTATATATTTTAAACATTTTGATGTTACGGGCATTTTTTCAAATGCTGTTACTGGAAATTGCATCAAAAGTAACATAGCCGGATACATGCTTGAAGCATCAAAACTATAAACGTCATGATATATTTTCGCGCACTTGATCATATTCGCGTGAGTATCGCCACCGCGAAAAGCTTCTTTCAAAAGTTTATATGTTTTGTCGTTTAAAGCAAGCTTTTTCTTTAGCAGTCGTGTGGTAGTGCCTTTTCTTATAGCTCTTTTCATATCACGCCGCACATAAGAAGTGCTTGTCAGCGGTACAGTTGCAATAGTATCTTTATCTTTTGTAAGCATGTACGTTATTGCTTCCCATAACCCTAACGTGTCATTGATGATATATCCCCACTCGGTAGGATTGATATAGCTCTCATTATGCCTTATAAGTGAATAATCTAAATCACCTTGTGCTTTTATGTGTTGACATCCTGCCATTTTCTTTGTAAAGTTATCGAGCGACATATTTGTGAGCTTGTAACTACACCTCAGTTCAATACCGCGTTTCTTTAATCGCCATACAAGCGGTTTACGTTTACCAGTTGCAAACACTTCGCTATAGTCGTTTAAATACCCAATCATAAAAGAAAATTCAAAAGGCAGATTGTGAACGTAAATAACAAAATAACGTGACTCGCTTGTTTTGTAGTAGGCTTGAATTTTATCTAATAACAAGATAAAATCTCTCCAATATCTACCTTCCACTTCTTCTCCGTCAATACAAGCAGACCAAACATACATAAATGCGTCAATTGGTTTTGTCACTTCTTCGCCTTGATCATCTTTCTCAATTCGAGTACGTGAAGTGGTTTCAATGTCAAACGTTCCAAATTGATCAATATAATAAGGACTGTCTTTCTTTTTGCCTAATGGTTTATGCAAAGAAAAGCCGTGTGACGGCACATAGTCCGTCACTGACTTCACTTCTATATTATCATATTGATTTGACCTATTTAAACATTGAACTATCATAATTTTATAACTCCTGTTTTATAGACTTTGGTTTTGGCTTCGCTCGATTACTCTTGTATAGTTTGTTTGCCGATTTAAATTCTCGTGCTTTATCTTTCCATGATAGCGAACTATTTTGTATAATTGCAACTCTAAACTCCGCTTGATCTTTTAAATTTGGGTATAATTCTTCAGAAGCTTTAAAAAGCTCTTGCAAGCCCTCTCTATTGTTTGTGTTTATTGCTTCTGTTAACAGTGTAACAATTTGATCACTTGAAAGCTTTGCATATTTTTTATCTGCCAAATAGTGCAAGGTATTGAAAAGCTTATCACGAACACTTTTGCTAAGGTTAGATATATCAACCCCATAACGTTCTTTGAATGTTGCAGCACGCTTGTTTTCTACTTCAATACTGCCTCTTGCAGTTGAAGCTTTTGCCTCAAGATAGTGCAACAACTTGTTTTCAAGTGCTCTCAACTCACGAATTGAAAAATCTTTGTAAACTGCTTTTCCAGTTGAAACATAAGAAGCATTATAAGAAACGTGCTTATTAAAGTAGTCAACCGCGTCTCGATATCTAAAAAGTGCTGTTCTATCCTCTGTGATTCTGCCTTTTGATATCGCTGTCGTTAACGTTTTGGCACGCTTGTTTGCTACGTTGGCAAGTTTGCCGACACGAGCGATATATTCTGACTTGCTTGAAGTGGACTCGATAGAATCATAGTGCCAACGTGTGAAATATTTTGCTTGAATTTCTGTCTGTTTCATAACTCGATACCTCTCTTTTCTAATCTTTTCTTGATTAAGTCATATTTATAATTATTTGGTACTATCTTTCTAAACATACTTGTGATCTGATTATCACTATAACCGTGCTGTTTAAATACCATTAACAAAAAGTCTACCGCTTCCAACCCTTCAAAAGTTCTACATCCGAATTGTGCTCTCGGTGAATCATTCCATGTCGTTGTTTTGATATCTTCAACCGCTTGTATAATGATTGAATCTACAAGATTTTCTATTGGTGTCAATTTTGAGTTATGCACTCCATCGCTAGGACGTTTCATTTAACTAACCTCTCTTTTTGTTTTTCTTTTATTGTAGCATGTGTTTGTGAATAAATAAAGTATAAATTATGAATAGAATGTTAACAAACTATTGTTATAGTTGGTATAGAACAGATGTATCAATAGCCGAGTGGACACACGAGCCATTCGAGCAATCCAACAGACGAGCGAGTGCGATGGAAAGACACGGCT
>ERZ859817.974-NODE-974-length-13248-cov-3.168195_pt1 | contig 13248 bp, 13 predicted proteins | sample MGYA00509986_ERZ859817 | MGnify/ENA primary metagenome ERZ859817 (study PRJEB30046, sample SAMN00715155) | human gut metagenome | study: EMG produced TPA metagenomics assembly of the A metagenome-wide association study of gut microbiota in type 2...
TGCTACGCCTTCCCCTGTCCCATAAATAGGCCCAGCATTGAGTGATTTCTCTTTTCTTAAAATCATGTTTTTTTACCCCATGTTTATCCGTTACTTCTTAGGTAACGAACAAACATAAGACAAGCTAAACAGGGAACTTTTTTCAACGAAACGATGAAAAGATGACTATAAACTTGGAAATAGAGCAGATGTGAAGGTGTTTTTCAAAAATTAGAATAAAAAAAAGACATAACACGAATATTGCAATATTCATCAGCTATGCCTGCATTTGATTCATTTTCCGAAAATAATTTCATTTTTGTTTGCGTATTTTCATAAATATGTCCATCTTTGCGCCATGAATCATTCCGTTACCTAAGAAGTAACGCACACCGATAAACACTGTATATCAAGCTTCTAAATCAGACACACTGACCTACTCCGCACCGCTTTACGTAAGACAAATTCATCCGGTTTACCTCCGTACGCTCTTTCAGTTCAAAGCCTTTCAGATAAATCTGCGTAGTCTTGATGGACTTATGACCAAGCGACTCGCTGATCATCTCAATAGGGACACCACGGTACTTGGCAGTAGTAGCCCATGAATGACGAAGCGTGTAGGAAGTGACGGGGAAGTTGAGACGCAGCCGCTTTGCCAGAGACTTCAGGCAGTAGTTGAATCTTCGGAGAGCGGACTGGTATTCACGGTAGGCTCTCTCATCCTTCCTCTTCTTATCACCTGAAGAATGCTGAAAAGGTAGTCGGGACAACCGGGACGGGGAGACTGTCGGTTCCGGAGCTGGTCGAGCATCTCCTTTGCGCTGTCCAGAACCTCAACGCTCATGGGAGTCTTCGTCTTGACACGATTGTAGCGCAGCACATTGCTGTCAAGAGCGGATTTCTCCAGATGCGTCAGATCGGCGAAAGACATCCCGCAAAACTGAAACATCAGAGCGGCAATAGCCTGGGTACGGCGGAGACGGTCAGACTGGGGATCTTCATAAAGAAGCCTGCGAAGAGCGACGACAGGAAGCGCCCTTTTCTGACGCACGTCTACTCCCGTATAGACCTCATGGAACAGGCGGTGGACATAAGGAGCACTACCCGCCTCCACACCCCGATTGTAGATACTACGAAGCATACGCATATACGTGGAAATCGTATTAGGCTTCAGACCACATGCGTAAAGGTGCTGTTCGTAACGGCGAAGACGATCACGGGTGACTTGACGGAAAGACACACTATGAACACCACAAAACTTGCTAAAAGAAAGAAGGGCGTTCTGATAGACGTGCGCTGTAGAATAGCGGCCCTCCTCTCGCAAACGGCCGATATAGATATCGGCACATCGACTAAATCCATTTTTATTCATTATTTACATCACTAGTTAGATTACACGATACAAATTAAGATGCAATAAACGAGAAGTCTTAGTTTTATGTTGTTTGACATTATTAAAATAACTAAAAAAGGCTTCTAACATACATTTATGTCAGAAGCCTCTATCAATATAACTTTGAAGAAAACTTAGTTTCTCAAATCCGATTATCCATTCACCTTTTTATAATCTTCCAAAAACGTCTTCAATCCCGAATCAGTCAACGGATGATTCAACAGCCCTTTGATAGCACTCAACGGACAGGTAGCCACATCTGCTCCCACCTCCACACACTCGATGATGTGCTTCGTATTGCGGATAGAAGCCGCCAATACCTGAGTCTTGTAATCATAGGTGCGATACATACGTACAATATCACCAACAAGTCCTACCCCGTCTTCGCAAATATCATCCAGACGTCCGACAAAAGGCGAAACGTAAGTCGCTCCGGCTTTTGCAGCCAGCAATGCCTGTCCGACGGAAAATACCAATGTACAATTGGTCCGGATTCCTTTTTCTGTAAAGTACTTGATAGCTTTGATACCATCGGCAATGCAAGGCACCTTGACAACGATATGCGGATTGAGTGCGGCAAGCTCTTCCCCTTCGCGGATCATCCCTTCATAATCCGTTGCTATTACTTCCGCACTTACATCAGCATTGACAATCTTACATATTTTAATGTAATGTTCACGTTGATTCTCCGTACCTTTAATGCCTTCTTTCGCCATCAGCGAAGGATTGGTAGTCACTCCGTCAAGTACTCCGAGGTCATACGCCTCCTGAATCTGCTCCAAATTGGCTGTGTCAATAAAAAACTTCATAATTCTATTTTTTAATGGTTAACTATCTGGTAGTCAAAGATAAGAATTATTTCCCATCTTTCCTAGATCAGGCAATGGTTATTGCCGGATCGAGGTAGACATCCTGAATAGCGTTTAATAATTCGACACCCTTATTCATCGGTTTCTGGAAGGCTTTACGTCCGCTGATCAATCCCATGCCACCGGCACGCTTATTGACAACTGCTGTAATGACCGCATCACGCAAATCGGAAGCTCCATGAGACTCTCCACCGGAATTGATCAATCCGACACGCCCCATATAACCATTTGCCACCTGATAGCGACAGAGATCAATCGGATGTTCCGAAGCGAGTTCCGTGTACATTCGTTCGTCTACCTTGCCGAAACCAATCGCTTTGAAACCACCATTATTGGTAGGAAGTTTCTGCTTCACAATGTCCGCTTTGATGGTAACTCCCAAACGGTCAGCCTGTCCGGTAAGGTCGGCGGCAGCATGATAATCGATAGCTCCCTTCTTGAAATCGCTATTGCGCAAATAACACCACAGAATGGTAGCCATACCGAGTTCATGGGCATATTCAAAAGCCTCAGCAATCTCTACCAACTGGCGGCGACTCTGTTCCGAACCGAAATAAATGGTTGCTCCTACTGCTACGGCTCCCATATTCCAAGCCTCTTTCACCGTACCAAATAATACCTGATCGTATGTATTCGGATAGGTCAGCAGCTCATTGTGATTCAACTTTACCACGAAAGGTATTTTGTGCGCATATTTACGTGCGACTGATCCCAAAATACCGAATGTGGAAGCTACTGCATTACAGCCTCCTTCGATAGCCAGCTTCACAATATTCTCCGGATCGAAATAAATGGGATTCGGTGCAAAGGATGCGCCGGCTGTATGCTCGATATCCTGATCGACAGGAAGAATGGACACATAACCCGTATTTGCCAGACGTCCATGCCCTAAAAGAGTTTGCAGGCTGTTCAATACCTTAATGTTTCGGTCCGAATCAATCCAGACTTTATCAATGGTATCCGGTGAGGGTATATAAATCAACGACTTATCAATGGTCTTACAGGTATGATCCAGATAATAACAGGTCTTATCTCCTAATAAATCAACTACTTTACTCATAACTTTATTTTTTTAATGTATAACAATTTATATACAGGCGATGAAGCCTGCTATTTTTTCTTCCCCTGATTGGCTACCGCTTCCATCAGCTTACGAATTTCTTCCGGATTGCCCAGGAAGTAATCATTGGCAACATTCAGGTTCTCGTCGAACTCGAATACATAAGGAACGGCAGTAGGAAGATTCAGTTTGATGATATCTTCATCAGAAATATGCTTCAAATGTTTAATGATACCTCGCAGACTATTGCCATGCGCGACAACCAGCAAGGTATGCGCATCTTTTAAAGCCGGGAATATATCCGACTCCCAGTACGGCATAATACGGTCGATGGTATCTTTTAATGATTCGGTACGCGGCAGTTCCGCATCGGGTACTTCGTGATAGCGGTAATCGAAACGCGGATTTCTCAAATCGCTTTCGGAAAGCGGATTGGGAGCTATATCATAACTGCGACGCCAGATCAGCACTTGTTCTTCTCCGTATTTCTCGGCTGTTTCCGCCTTATTGAGTCCTTGCAGGTCGCCGTAATGCTTCTCATTCAGACGCCAGCTCTTCTCGACGGGAATCCAGTCCAGATTCATTTTATCAAGCACGCAGTTCAAGGTTTTGACTGCCCTTTTCAGATAAGAAGTATAGGCTTTATCAAAGTTGAAGCCATATTCTCTCAACGTGACACCTGCCTTTTCTGCTTCGGCAACTCCCTTTTCCGTCAGGTCTACATCCGTCCAACCTGTGAAACGGTTTTCTTTGTTCCAAGCACTCTCTCCATGACGAAGTAATACTATCTTTTTCATTCTTAATGGTCTCCTTTCTTCTTTTTATATATACAACATTTTGTTTCTCTACAAAGTTCACGAAAGAATCAGCAGGTATCAATACCTAAAAGTGATGGTTTATTGAAAAGAATTCAATAGAAATGATTATTTTTACGGACTAAATGAATATTCAACCGCCAACTTAAAACAAGTCAGACATTGGAAACGAGCAAACAGAAAGAATACACATTCCTGCAAAAACTGCTGAATAAAGCAAATATGGGATGGTGGGAAGCGGACTTAAAAACAGAAAGTTACATATGTTCCGAGTTTATTTCCCGACTACTTGGGATAGGCGAAGACGGAGTAATCAGTTTTGAAGATTTCAATAAACGTATCCTAAGGGAGGATCAGCACCATACTACCAGCTACTCTTTCGACAAATTGCAACAGACCATCGAAGAGGTGTATCTGCTCGACACTACACAAGGAGAAGTATGGATTCGCAGTAAAAGATGCTTTCAGGAAACTGACGAGGAAGGGAACACCAAAATATATGGAATAGCAGAAACTCAGGATGGCCCCCGCATGGCTTCCGCCTATCAGGCACTGCAGAACAGCGAACGCATTCTGCACAATATCTATAAGAATCTACCCGTCGGCATTGAACTGTATAATAAAGACGGATATCTGATTGACTTGAATAAAAAGGAACTGGAAATGTTCCATATCACCCATAAAGAAAAAGTTATTGGCATCAATATCTTTGAGAATCCGGCACTGCCCGAAGAAATAAAGCTAAAGATCAAAGACAATGAAGAGGTTGAATTCACCTTCCAATATGATTTTTCAAAAATCAACGGATATTATGAATCGGAAAAACCATCCGGTTTCATTAATCTGACAACAAGGATAACAACTCTTTATGACCATGCCGGACAGCCCATTAATTATCTGTTGATAAACGTAGACAAGACAGAGAATACCATTGCCTACAACAAAATTCAGGAATTTAAAAATTTCTTTGAACTGGTAGGAGACTATGCCAAGGTTGGATATGCGCATTTCGACGCGTTAAGCCGCGATGGTTATGCCCTAAGCAGCTGGTATAAGAATGTAGGGGAAGAGGAAGGTACGCCGCTACCGGAAATTATCGGTATCCATTCGCACTTTCATCCGGAGGATCGGGCTGTCATGCTCGACTTTCTGGCTAAAGTGATCAAAGGCGAAAGTACGAAATTATGCAGGGATGTACGTATCCGCAGAGCCGACGGAAGCTATACATGGACACGGGTGAATGTATTGGTCCGTAACTACCGCCCGCAGGATAATGTCATCGAAATGCTGTGTATCAACTTTGATATTACCCAGCTAAAAGAAACCGAGCAAATGCTTATCAAAGCCAAAGAGAAAGCCGAAGAAGCGGATCGTTTAAAATCGGCCTTCCTTGCCAACATGAGTCACGAGATACGTACTCCGCTCAATGCGATCGTCGGTTTCTCAAGTATGCTGGAAGAAGCGGAGGATCAGGAAGAAAAGCATCAGTATATCACGATCATAGAAGATAATAACAAGTTATTGCTTCAGCTCATTTCCGATATCCTCGACTTATCGAAAATCGAAGCGGGAACTTTCGACATTATTCCTGAAAGGGTAAATGCGAAACAGCTTTGCAACGATCTGTTCCAGGCCATGCAAATGAAAGCGACTCCACAAGTAGAACTTCGCCTGAAAGATAATTTACCCGAACTGACGTTCACCAGTGACAAGAACAGACTGTATCAGGTATTGCTGAACTTTGTGACTAACGCATTAAAATTCACTTCCGAAGGAAGCATCACCATCGACTACAAGATAGACGGAAACGAAGTAAAATTCTCCGTTCAAGATACGGGAATGGGGGTAGAGTTGGAAAAACAGGAAGCTATCTTCAGCCGATTTGTAAAACTCAACAGTTTTATTCCCGGTACGGGACTCGGACTGCCTATCTGCCAAAGTATCGTCACGCAACTGGGAGGGAAAATCGGTGTGGAATCGGAACCGGGAAGAGGGTCTTGCTTTTGGTTCACCCATCCAATTAATTAAAGAAATCTCTTTTAAATAGCTCTGTCATCCCTCACTAAGTTCGGAATGGCAGAGCTAAACATTATTTTTCAGACAACAGTCCATTTTTATCGGTTTCTCTTCAGGAAAATACGGTCTGTAATAGTGCCCGGCAACTCTGATTCGTAGTGAGTCACCATAATCATCGTCTTGTCTTTGCGATGGCAGAAAGCTTCAATAATCTTCTTTACCATACGACGGTTGTAAGTATCCAGACCGTGAAGCGGTTCATCCAGAATCAGCAGTTCCGGGTCCTTCACAAAAGCACGTGCCAGCAATGCCAGCCGTTGTTCTCCACTGGAAAGTTGCAAAAAAGGTTTGTCTTTCAATTCCGCAATACCAAATATATCCATCCACCATTCGCAGATGGCCATTTGTTCCGGCTGGGGACGTTTGTACAGCCCGATGCTGTCATGAAGCCCACTGGCCACGATTTCAATAGCCGGCAGATTTTTGAGATAAGCACGATGCATCTCCGGACTTACATAGCCAATATGCTTTTTAATTTCCCAAATACTCTCCCCTGTACCCCGCTTCCGCCCGAAAAGACTGATGTCACAAGCATATGATTGTGGATTATCCGCACAGACAAGGCTTAACAAAGTAGATTTTCCGGCTCCGTTTTCACCGCTCAATGCCCATTTCTCACCACGTCGCACCGTCCAGTCGAGCTCTTTCAGAATAGTGCGGTCATCATACCGGATGCTGACTTTATTCAAATTGACCACTTCATCAGAATCGTAATTATTGCCACCATAGGGCAAATCAACGATACGTTGCTGTAACTCATCAAAAGAAACAGCTACATCCCTAGAACGAAAAGCTTCCAGATAGGCCTCACGTTCCATTTTGGAGTACACCGTCATTTTATCCACAGGAATTACGTGGGTAATAAATGAAGGAATATCATCCAGCATTGACAATACCAGAATAATCTGTACGGACGACATCTTTGTCAAGCGATCGAGTAAAGAGAACAACAACTCGCGGGTAGGTGCATCCAGCCCGATAAACGGATTATCCATAATCAATACGCGGGGAGCTGTCAGCAGAGTTTTGGCCAGCTGGAACTTACGCAGTTCGCCGCTGGAGAGAAGAATTATTTTCTTATCGAGCATCGGTTCTATGCGAAAAAGTTCAAATAGTTCTTGTTTCAGTTGTTCATCCTTAATTTCTCCCAGCATTTCACGAACATCGGGCGCTTCGTCCTGATCGTGGGCGTTCCAGCGTTGCTGATAGTAATAATTAGCATCCGCAGCCCCATAAGTGTCACGGAAAGCGATATACTTCACATTATCATAGACGGTCTGGGTGGCAGAAGGAGAAAAATCATATTGCAGCGTCCCTTCACGCAATGGGTATTTACCGATCAGCGTATCGACAAAAAGACTTTTTCCTCCCCCGTTGGGCCCTACAATTGCAATGTGTTCTCCGGCTGAAATCGTTGCCGTGATGGGTGCAGCTAAACGCACAAGCGGGTTGCGTGCCACGCCCCCCGCCATGTTGAATGTATTCTGAATCATATTCTTCTATTCTGTTCGATTATCAAAAGACTGAATTTACTTATATAAAATCAAAGCTGACTGACCGGGAATAATAACTTCCGGTCCGTTTTGTATGCCTAATCCACGTACATCTATCACTCCGTCTTTACATACCACTGTATATTTACCAACCGGAATAGTAAGCCTGGCAGGAGTAGGACGAGAATTAAATGCGACGATGATATCTTCCCAATGATCTCCATTTGCATGGTCTTTCAGACGGAAAGCAATCAGGTTGCTTCCTTCCACAGGAAGAAATTCCAGATGTTTTCGAACCTGTCCTGCATCTCCCATGCGGAAGGCCGGATGAGATTTACGCAGATCGATCAATCGTTTATAATACATGAAGACATCTCCGTTGGTGGTTTTGCGCCGCCAGTCGATGGCATTCACTGCATCCGGGCTCTTATAACTATTGTCCACGCCTTGCTTATCACGCATGATTTCTTCTCCGGCGTAAATAAACGGAATACCTTGTGAAGTAAAGACCACAGTCTGTGCCAGTTTATCGAGACGTATAAGTTGTTCGGGAGTGATGTCCGGCATGCTTGCCTTCAGTCGGTCTACCAAACACAGCCCGTCGTGACAGGAAACATAACTGATCATTTGCACAGGCTGTTTCGCCCACGGCTTTTGAGTATAATTAACCGAATCGCACTGTACTTGCGGATGCTCGATAGCGCCTGCTATGCCGAACTTTATGCTCATCTCCCCTCCCGGAATTCCGGCAAGAAAAGCTCCTTTGCGCTTATCACCTACAGGTCCGCAAAGCCCGTCACGCAGCTCGTCAGAAAAGACAGCAACTCCGGGTATCTGTGCTATATTTCCCTTCATTGCCAAGGAGTCAGCCGGATACTGAGGCGCCTCGGCAGCCCACCCCTCTCCGTAAATGCAAATGGTAGGATCGACCGCATTCACAGCCTTCCGTATCTCGTTCATCGTTTCTATGTCATGAATTCCCATCAAGTCGAACCGGAAGCCGTCAACATGATATTCTTTTATCCAATAAAGGACGGATTCTACCATAAACTTACGCATCATAAGGCGTTCGCTGGCAGTCTCGTTACCACAGCCTGAGCCATTTGCCAAGGTTTTATCTTCTTTCTGGCGATAGAAATAACCGGGAACGGTGCGCTCGAAGTTACTTTCATCGATATTGAATGTATGATTGTACACCACATCCATTATCACACGGATACCTGCTTTATGCAACGCCTGTACCATCTGCTTGAATTCTTTCACACGAGTGGCGGGCTGATAGGGATCAGTGGCATAGGAACCGTCGGGTACATTATAGTTTTGCGGATCATATCCCCAGTTGTACGAATTTTCATTCAGTCTGGTTTCATCTACCGAAGCGTAATCAAAGGAAGGAAGCAGATGCACGTGGGTCACGCCCAGTTCGATCAGATGATCGATGCCTGTCAGCAACTTGTCGGAGTTCATCGTTCCATGTTCGGTCAGTGCCAGGTATTTTCCTTTATTTTTCACTCCTGAAGTGGAATCCACCGAAAAGTCACGGTGGTGCATCTCATAAATAATCATATCGGCGGGAGACTTCAAAGGAGGTCGGGTATCACTCTCCCAACCGTCCGGATTGGTGGATTGCCAGTCGATAATGGCGGCCCGCTTCCCGTTTACTCCGACAGCACGGGCGTTTATTCCGGGAGTATCTCCCTGCCACTTGTCATTGATCTTCACATTGAAAGTATAGAACTTGCCAATGAGGTCCTTACTTACCACAGCTGTCCAGGTTCCTTCTTCCCCCAACTGCATTTTTACCGTTTCATAAGCATGTCCGCCCTCGCCTGCCTCATAAAGCATCAGACGTACTTCATCTGCCGTAGGCGACCAAAGAGTAAATTTCGTTGCCTCCGGTGTATACTCCATTTCAATCAGACTTCCTGTACGGACCGGATATAATTCATAAGACATATATTCCTTTTTCGCAGTAGTACAACTCATTACTGTCGTCACCGTAGTCACCCCTAATATCGCTAAATAATTGGTTCCCATTTTCATACTAAACCTCCCCTGCGGTACTCACACTACCTTACCACTTACTTGTTTATTACTCTTCTCACTCCCAGCCTGTTTCATTGCGGATTCATTTTACCTTATCGGGATTTTTCGCAATAAAATCTTTCCAACTGCTATATCCTTTTTCCATTGCCGGACGTCCCATTTGCAGAAAATGACAATAGGCGGCCGCCAGACCGTCCGTCGCATCCATAAAGGTAGGCATCTCTTCTTTAGGAAAATGCAGCATACGCTGCAACATATCCGCTACTTGTTCCTTTGATGCCTGTCCGTTTCCGGTTATAGCCATCTTGATCTTCAAAGGAGCATATTCTGTGATCGGAATATCACGGCTCAATGCCACTGCCATCGCCACTCCCTGAGCACGCCCCAACTTCAGCATGGACTGTACGTTCTTGCCGAAAAAAGGAGCTTCGATAGCCAGTTCGTCAGGCAGATAGCTTTCGATGATACTTAATACCCGCTCGTGAATATGGCGCAGCTTCAGATAATGATTGGCAAATTTACGTAAATCGATAATTCCCATCGCGATCATCTCAGGCTTAGTCCCTTTCACGCGCAGGATTCCATATCCCATGATGGTCGTACCGGGGTCGATTCCCAGAATAATCTTTTCTTTTACCGGCTGAATCACTCTACTATCTCCATCAATGTCGGAAAACCGATTACTTTATCCTTGAATATTTTCGTCAGTTCGTCATTCAGTCGTACTCCCTGTTCCATGTGCCAGCGATGCAGCAATCCGCTACTTTCTACTTCCCATTGCAGAGAATAAGAACTTCCGTCGTCCCGATGGCTCAGTATCCGGCAGATACGCGGTGCTTTCAATGTCCCGTGTTTCTGCACTTCGGGTATATAGTTTTCCTTTATCCAAATCAAAAAATTATCGTGAACAGCATCGTCCACCTGAAAAGTTGTATTATAAATCAGCATATCATCTGTCCTTTCAATAGATTATTTTTCGCAAACATAGCAATTATTTCAGAATATTCCATTATATTTGCGCCAACAAAAGCAAAACGTTTACAAACGTTATATTAGTGGCGTAAAAATGGGGCGTTAGCTCATCTGGCTAGAGCGCGACACTGGCAGTGTCGAGGTGATCGGTTCGAGTCCGATACGCTCCACAAACATCGCAGAAGGGTTCTAAAACAGAACTCTTTTTTCTTTTTTATAACTATTCCATCCCTCTATTCCCTTCAAAAGAAAAACTCATAGAAAAAAACGCCTAAATCTCCCATGTTTCCGGCCTTACAGCTGCATTTCCGACTGAACATCTACACTTTCAAAAAGATATCGAATACCTACAAATAGGTATTTCAATGACGTTTTATCATAAAAACATAAACAAGAAGTATTATATCTTAAGATTTTTATGTTATTTTGCATTGCATAATTTATTATAAAAATGAATCATTTAACGGATAAAGAATTAGTAAGTCTATTCAGTACGGATAAAGAGAGGGCCTTCAACCTTTTCTTTCAGCGTTACTATATCCGTTTATGTATGTATGCAGTACAGATTACGGATGACTTTTCCGAATCCGAAGATATCGTTCAAAGTTTTTTTATTTCATTTTGGGAAAAGAAGCTCTATAAAACCATTACTGACAATCTGAAAGGATATGCCTATCTCTGTATTCGCAATGCATCACTGAAATTCATTGAAAAACGAGAAAAGATAGACTCCAGCGATATTCTTCTCAACGAAGAAGAATACCTATATATATGTGAAAGCCTTGAAGAGAATGAACGTGAACAAAAAGAAAAGGAGTTGGAAAAAGCTTTAGCAGCATTGCCCGAACAAGAAAAGAAAGCACTCTATGGTGTCGTTATTGAAAACAAAAGCTATAAAGCAGTAGCCAGTGAACTGCATATCAGCGTCAATACATTAAAGACTTATCTTGCCAGAGCGATGAAGAAACTGCGTAAAAACGAGAAATTACTTCTAGTATCTTTATTCTTGATAAACCTATCATAAATCTTCCAAGAAAAAAAGTCTCTCGTTTTTGACACCCATTTTACACAATTCCGGATCATATAATAAAACGAGAGAAAAGATGAATCAAGAAGATCATAATAAAACGGAGAAAAATCTGATTACTTTGCTCAACTGGTACCGTTGAAACGGGTAAATGAATTTGCGGCACAATGCGATGAAGCACAAGCATGGGAATCAATCCAGCAACGCATCCGCCACCGTAAACGGATACGAATGTACACCTATTGGAGCAGCACTGCCGCTGCCTGCCTGTTAATAGCAGCTTTCAGTTTTTACACACTCACAGAATATGACCAATCTCTATTTACACACAGAGGGGAACAGAAAGCAACCCTGTTTGTAAATAACGGAGAATCTTACGACCTGCTGTCGCAAGATAAATCCATATTCAATGCAAACGGCATGCAAGTTGCTCAAAATACAGAAAAAGAATTAAGATACGACACTCAAACGAGTATACAAAAGAATGCAGAAAAGCATATTTTAAATGTACCCAGAGGAGGAGAATATAAACTCGTGCTTTCAGACGGTACACGCGTACACGCCAATGCCGAAAGCCGTCTTACTTATCCCGTTTCTTTTACCGGTAATAAAAGAGAAGTCTACCTCACAGGAGAAGCTCTCTTTGAAGTTGCCAAAGATACGCTCCATCCTTTCATTGTACATACCCCGTACGGTATAGTAGAAGTAGTAGGAACACGGTTTAATGTCAATACTTACGAGAAGAATCAAACTACCGTAACCTTGGAAGAAGGAGCCGTAAAAGTATACTGCGAGGAAAAGAAAGGGACAGAACAAAAATCTCTTTCACCCGGTGAGCAAGCTGTCATACAATCAAAAACAATTAATACACAAACAGTTCAGGTACAGGAATATACTTCCTGGGCAAACGGTATATACGAATATACCGATACGTCACTGGAAACTATTGTGCAACAACTTTCGCGCTGGTATAACGTCAACATAACCTTTACCGACCCGCAATTGCGTGAACGAAAGTTTGCAGGAGTCATCTTCCGCGACCAACCATTACAAAAAGCAGTAGATATATTATCCAAAGTTTCTAATGTACACTTCAGACAGAAGGGAAATGTTATTGAGATAACAGAGAACCGTCCCCAATATTAAACAGGAAAAAGCGTTGTTCAAATATGAAAAAATATCTTTTAATCCGGATGATGCAAACAGTAGCCATTATCCTGTTTGCCGCCAATGTATCGGCACAAAACCAAAATGTGGTCATATCAGTACGGAATATCCCGGTACGTACCGCACTGACCCAGATTCGGCAAGCTGCCAATGTACATTTTGTCTATGAAGAGAAGAATATTAATAGCCAACAGACTGTAACACTCAATTATCCGCAAGGGACATCATTGAGCACTTTACTCAACAACCTTTGCAAGCAAATAGGACTGACGTACGAAATCAATGAATCCGTTATTCTACTCTATCCTGCTCAAAAGCAAACCACCACTCATGACATCCATATCCTGTTAT
>ERZ859817.980-NODE-980-length-13117-cov-1.966315_pt1 | contig 13117 bp, 13 predicted proteins | sample MGYA00509986_ERZ859817 | MGnify/ENA primary metagenome ERZ859817 (study PRJEB30046, sample SAMN00715155) | human gut metagenome | study: EMG produced TPA metagenomics assembly of the A metagenome-wide association study of gut microbiota in type 2...
CTGACATTTTCACTCGATGTATTGTCGTAAATGCTGTACTGGTTCTTACCGGCTTTCTTTGCCTCATACATGGCAATGTCCGCCGTCTTTATAATATCGTCCACTTCCGTTCCGTCGTCCGGGAAAAAGGCAACACCCATACTCATCGTACAGAAGTATTCTGTTTCCATCAGATACCACGGTTTACGGAACATCGCAATAATATTTTTAACAATTTTTTCCCAGATGTCAAAATACTGCGGCAGAATAATGATGACAAATTCATCACCGCCCATTCTGTAACAGTGTCCGCGGATGCCCGCAATTCCCTGCAGTCCTGCGGCTACCTGCTGTAACAGCACATCGCCGTACTGATGTCCCAGTCCGTCATTGATATGTTTAAAATCGTCCAAATCCATAAACAGCACGGCACCTTTTTCTTTGTCCCGCACCGCTTTACGGACAATGTGGCGTAAATCATTTTCACATTTCATGCGGTTATACAAACCGGTCAGGAAATCGTTATGTGCCTGATACTCGATTTTCTGCTGGTTCTTTTTCTTCTGTGTTACATCAACCGCCGTGCAGACTACTGCCGGATTGCCGTTTAACCACCTCAAATCCGAAAAGCGGACCTCGTACCACAGCCCGGACTGGGCATCACAGTGTTCCTGGATGCTTTTTGTATTTTCACCTGTAAAATAAAATGTCACACAGGTCTGAATGACCCGTTTAATATCATTGCAGTTTTTCACAATATCATTTTCAAACAGCACTTCTTTCGTCTGTCTGTCATACACCATAATACCCGAATCAATACTTCCAAGAATTTCCTTTAATACCTCATAGGAATAGGATAAGGAATCTTTGCTGATACGTTCCTGCATAATGCTTTGAATTACATTTGCTACATCCGATACAAACCGAAGCTGTTCTGCATCCAGTTCTACATCGTTTGTACTGTCCGATACACACAGATACATCCGGACTTTATCTTCCGCTTTTACCGGAGCCGTCACGCTCGTTTTGATATTTGCATCCGCAAGTGCCATACGCACCGGCTCCTGTGCCGTGTCTGCCCTGTAATAGCACAATTTCTCACCATAAAGCGGACTATCTGCTGCCGCTTTTCCCTGCCGCTCTACAGTTCCCTGCGGCGCAGTCTGTGCCGCTGCCGCCTGCACTTCTGCAGCTTGTATCAGATGGTGTCTGCCGCCATAGGAAAGTACCGGATACAGACAGGTTCTTTCTTCATCATACTGCATAACAGTGACATCCGGCATTTTCAGATACTTTGATACATTTTCCAAAATGACATAAATGACATCTTTAAAAGGTCCTTCATTTTCCAGCATACGAACAATGTTAGACATGACCTGACTTTTCACCTTCATTTTACCTCATACCCCAAAACTTGTGTTTTGTACTATTATACCTTATTTGCACAGGTTTGGAAACCATCAGTTAGAATTTTATTTATTTTTCATTGTATTCATTTTGCCGGCATGGTATTATTTGATATAGACTTAAAGAACAAAGTGTCCTGCACTTTGGAACGGAGAACATTATGGATTATATTAAATATGAAACCACACTCAAGGCAAGTGGCAGAGAATATTCTAAGATTGTATTCTGGAACCGTTTTATCAGAAATCCCATTGAGCTGATTTTAACATGGCTTCCCGCCGCGATTACAATTGTCTGCATTGCACTCGGCTGCTTTTCTTCTTATCTTGCCGTCATTTATGCAGCATGCTGGTGCTATCCCATTTATATTTTTGGTTTCCAGTTTAAAAGCAGCGTGAATTATCACTTAAAGAACAGAGATGCTTCCGAATCCGCACCATGTACAATTACACTGATGGAAAGTGGCATCCTTGCTGAAATCCCGGAATTTGAACTGACCTATAATTATAACTGGGACGATTTTACAACCATTTATGATAAGTTTGGTTATTATATGTTTTTTGAGAAAGGGAAAATGACCGTCATGCTGCGTCAGGCAGATATGCCTGAACAGGAACGTCATGCCGCCGCAGATTTTATTAAAAAGAATGTCAATCAAAATATCTGCCGCGTATTATTTTAATGATATCAGGGTCACAAAGTCTTTTAATTTAAAAATAAAACCGCAGGAACATTTTGTGTCTGCACCTGTCTTATGACTTGTGCTTACCGGAAGTTCCTGCGGTTTTTATTTACGTTGCTTTTTTACATCGTTTATCGTGCGAGCCAGCCACCGTCTACCGCTACAGTGTAGCCATTTACATAATCCGATGCTTTGGAAGCCAGCCATACAACTGCGCCCTGCATATCTTCCGGTGTCCCCCAGCGGCCTGCCGGAATTCTTGAAAGAATCTCATCACTTCTGTCATCATCACTGCGAAGCTGTGCGGTATTGTTCGTTGCCATATAACCCGGCGCAATCGCATTGACATTAATGTTGTATTTTGCCCATTCATTGGCAAGCGCCTTTGTCAGCCCCATAATGGCACTCTTGCTTGCCGTATAGGAAGGCACGCGGATTCCGCCCTGATAGGAAAGCATGGAAGCCACATTGATAATCTTGCCGCCGTCCTGCTGCTTGATAACTGCTTTGCAAATGCCTGGCTTAAGAAAAAGACGACCTTTTCATTAATATCAATGACCGTATCCCAGTCTGCTTCTGTCACATCGACAGCATCACAGCGCTTAATAATTCCTGCATTATTTACCAGAATATCTACTCTGCCGTATGCGTCCAATGCACCGGAAAGTACGGTATCTACTGCTGCGGTTGTTGACAAATCTGCCAATACCTCTGTAAAGCTTGCGCCAAATGCTTCAATCTTTTCTTTCGTTTCCGCACAGGAACGTCTTCCGACACCGACAACCTTTGCACCTGCCTCGGCAAGTGCGACTGCCATTCCCTGTCCCAGTCCGGTATTGGCACCGGTCACAACTGCAACTTTTCCATCCAGTTTAAACAAATCAAGAATCATTCACATTCCTCCTAGTTAAATCCAATCCACTTATTCATTACTTTGTAACCTGTCTTTGAAATCCATCTGCCGGATTTTCCCGGAAGATTGACTGAAAAACCAAGCATACTATAACGAAGCATTTTATAAACTTCCTTATCCTTTGCCTTGACGTAATTCCACAATTCCTGCTTTTTGGCAAAATTTTCAGGTGTGCCTGAAAGAATCAGAAAGATCGATGATACTTCCATCATAATACGCAGATAATTGCGCATATACATACGGCATTTCTGATTGCCGATTTTCTGCTCTGTATAAAAATCTACCATTCTGCGTGTAACGCGCAGCTGCTGGTCAATTCTTGAAATCATGACCGTCTCATTGACAGACTGGTCATCCCTGCCGATAAAATAGCGGTAAAAATTCGTATTGATATAATACATTTTCTTAACATACGGCAGCGGTTCAAATACAAAAATGTTATCCACATAAAATGTATGTTTTGGCAGCTGCAATCCACATTTTTTCAGCAATTCCGTCTTATAAATAACCGTATGCATTAAAATGTACTGGTCCAGCTTAAAATGTCCGATATCATTCCATGTAAAAAGAGTTTCTTCCGGAAATACATTGTCATAATGGATGACTTTCTTACGCTTTGCACCCACTTTTTCATAGACGTAATTTGCAATGACCATATCCGGTTCTTCTGCCTCGTCAAATTTTTTGAGCGTTGCCAGTACTCTGCGGTAACTTTTTAAATCCACCCAGTCATCACTGTCAACCACTTTAAAATATTTACCCGTTGCATGTGCCAGTCCTGTATTAACTGCCTGTCCATGTCCACCGTTCTCCTGATGAACCGCCTTAACAATCGTCGGATATTTTGCTGCATATTCATCTGCAATTTTTGCTGTTTCATCTTTGGTAGAACCATCATCTACAATGATAACTTCTACGTCCTCACCGCCTGCCAGAACAGACTGAATACATTTTTCCATATATGCCGCCGAATTGTAGCATGGAATAGCAAATGATAATAATTTCATAACTTTATACGGATTTCCGTTTCCTCCTTCTATAAATCCTATCCCTCTAAGCTTCTGACCTGTACAGCATATCGCCCTTTTCTTATCTGCGGCCGCACAAAATCTTAGCTTTTTCTTTTGATATTCTTATATATTCCTACATTCTGTCCGGGCATTCAATTGCCAGCAGTTCTATACACTGCTCTAATACGGCTTTTGTCAGACAAATTAACGCAATATAGCCCTTCTGCTTTGCTTCGTCTGTTTCTGCAAGAATCTTGGTATCGTGATAGAATCCGTTAAATGCGTTGGATACTTCATAAATAAACTGGCACAGCTTATGCGGCGCTTTCTCTGTATAGACTACTGCCATAATTTCCGAAAACTTTGCCAGAGAAAGCATCAATGCCTTTTCCGTTGCGGAGTCCGCCGGATTCATGCTGAGATTTTCCAGTGTCTTTCCACTATCGGTATATTTGTTTAAAATAGATTTAATTCTTACAATTGTATATAAAATATATGGACCTGTATTTCCTTCAAATGATGCAAAACGTTCAATATCAAATACATAGTCTTTGGATGCCTGATTGGATAAATCCCCGTACTTTAAGGCTGCAAGTCCAACAATCTTTGCCGTTGCTCTTGCTTCTTCTTCTTCCATTGTACGGTTTTCCATCATCTTTTTATAGACTGCTTCATTGATATCGGCAATCAGATGTTCCAGACGCATCACGCCGCCTGAACGTGTCTTAAACGGCTTTCCGTCTTTTCCGTTCATTGTTCCGAAACCTAAAAATGTCATTTCTGCCTGTGGATTTACAATGCCTGCTTTCTTTGCCACACGGAATACCTGTGTAAAATGCAGTTCCTGTCTTTTATCAGCCAGATAAATATAAGCATCCGGCTGATACAGCTTTTCTCTTTCCACCAGCGTTGCCAAATCGGAAGTTGCATACAGTGCGGCACCGTCTGATTTTCTGACAATACATGGCGGCAGTTCTTTGGTATCGCCTTCTTCCTGAATATCCACAACCATAGCACCCTGACTTTCGTAAGCCAGTCCCTTGTCAATCATCTCCTGTACCATAGACGGAATATACGGCTGTGCATCGCTTTCCCCTTTCCACAAATCAAAGGACACATTCAGATTGTCATAGTTTTTCTTTAAATCCGCTTTGGAAACTGCCATAATATGTTTCCAGATTGCCGTACATGCCTTATCCCCGCTCTGCAGCTTTAAGGTTGCATTATGCGCTCTTTCCATAAATGCTGCATCTTCTTTGGATTTTGCACTGGCTGCCGGATAGATTTCCTCCAGCTCGGAAATGGTAAACGGTGCTTCTGCCGGATATTCACCTGTAAACTGCTCGTCAAAATACGGAAGTTCCGGCTTTCTGTCACGCAGTTCTTCAATAATTAATCCCATCTGAAGACCCCAGTCGCCAAGATGTACATCACCGATTACTTTATTGCCCGCAAAACGCTGGATTCTCTTTACACTCTCACCGATTACCGCAGAGCGCAAATGTCCTACGTGAAGCGGTTTTGCCGCATTGGCTCCGCCGTAATCCACGATGACCGTCTTTGGCTTTTCAGGATTTTCATAACCAAACTGCTTTGCCTGTGTCATTTCATTGACATAGTCTGCAACTGCCTGTCCGCTTAAAATAATATTGATAAATCCCGGTTTAACGCTTTCGATACGGTCAAACAGCGGATTTTTGTCCAATTTTGCAACAACTTCATCTGCAATCATAAAAGGTGCTTTTTTGTATTCCTTTGCCGCTACCATCGCACCGTTGCACTGATATTCGCACAAATCCGGGCGGTTTGATAAAGAAACTTTTGCATACTTTCTATCATAACCACATTCGGCAAATGCATTCTGTAACTGTTCCGTAATCTTTTCAACAATTGTATTCATGACTCTCTCCAATTCTTTTTACTATATAAAAGGGCTGCTTCATTAAGAATCTATGTTCATTAACGAAACAGCACCTCATCATACACTAATATCGGACTTCTTCCAAAAACAGTCCATAACTTTCTGCCGGCAGTGACATCTGAACATCTTTTCCATCCAGAATGTCCCGTACATTTTCCGGCTTTTTTAGACCGGTTCCAACATCCAGCAGAATTCCTATCATCAGCCTTGCCATATTATGCAAAAAATCATTTGCCGTAATACGCAGCTGCGCAATACCGCTTTCATCACAACTGATAGTAATATTCTTAATTTCCCGTTCGGTAGACTTGCTCTTTCTTGCTGTGGTGAAAGCCTTAAAGTCATGCTTTCCAAGAAAATAAGCGGCTGCTTTATTCATTGCTTCATAATCGAGCGGATGAAATGTGTGGTAACTATACTTTCTTTCAAACACACTGGCAATAGACTTCGTATCAATCCGATACAGATACGTTGTTTCCTTTGCAAGCAGCTGACTGTGAAAACGTTCATCAACTGCTTCCACTTTCAACACGGCAATGTCACGCGGCAGATATCTGTTCAGATAATTCCTTAATTCCATGCAGTTCTGTCTGGAATTCAGCTTGAAATTAGCCACCTGTCCATAAGCGTGAACACCCTTTTCTGTTCTGCACCCGCAGAACAGTTCTGCTTCCTCACCTGTCATCTTTTTTAAAATCTCTTTAATTTTAAATTCCACAGTATTTTCCGAAGCATCTTTGCCGAGACGCTGCCATCCGTCAAAACGTCCGCCGTCATACTGTATCAAAATTCTGTAATTATACATACTGCCTCATTCTGCCGCTTATACGGCTTTACTATTCTCCCATAACCTTTTCGAGTACAGATACGATTGCACTGCTCTCAAACGGCTTCTGGATAAAATCAGCCGCACCTCTCTTTAATGCTTCTACAATATTGGTCTTCTGTCCGGCTGCGGTAACCATTACAATCTTAGCTGCCGGATTAATCTTTAAAATCTCACTGACTGCATCAATCCCATCCAGCTTTGGCATGGTAATATCCATTGTAACAATATCCGGTTTAAATTCCTCATATTTTTTCATGCCATCTTCGCCGTCAACTGCTTCTGCTACAACTTCGTATCCCGCCTCTGTAAGCATATTTCTTAAAAAACGTCTTGATGTTCTTGAGTCATCTACTATTAATACTGTAACCATACTATTTCTCCATTCCTCCGCTTTTGCGGTTTTTTCATTTCTTTACAAATAGGTTTCCTGGCTGGCAAGCTCCACATTCTCATTGATTGCCATAATCAAGTCAAATTGACTGCCTTCGTAACCGATGGTTACGACATAAAATCCTTTTTCACTTGTAATATGCACATTATCATAAAATACCGGTGGATATAATACCACATCTATATCATCATCGCAAAGTCTTGTTGCAAATGCACCATTCGTACAATTAATCAGTTCGCAGACTGCATCGTATGCATCCATATCAAATTCCTGAAAATCTTCCATTGCAAAATCCGATGCAACCTTTAACAATACCTCATCGCTTCCGATAATTCCAAAGAAAATATCCATATCGCCATCCATCATCTGACTGCCGATAAAATCCCCTTCATACTCCTCTTTTATCGTAATCTTTTCCAGTGTCATTTCGTCACCAAGATAATGTTTCAGGCTTTTTAATACACACTTTAACTGTAAAATATACTCCTCCTGACGCATCTTTACAAATGTAGACACCATTGCATCAATATCCCCATCTTTTAATACCCGCAGTTCCCTGTCTGTCAGATTGTTGCCAACGTGGTTGCGGGCGATATACCCGCCAAACATCATATCCTTCATTGCTATACCTCTCTTAACCCATCCATCATTATACTGCTCGTACAATCCCCTATGAATATCAGCACAATTATTTATTACATTATACAACACATAAACTATATTAATCAAGCAGTTTCCCAATAAAATGATATCATACCATATTCAGGCAGCACTGGCATTCTCCGCTCTTTTTCTGTTACTGTGCCTGTAATAATATTTTCCTTGAACATAACAACAGCCGCCCGGTCAACACGTTACCGGACGGCTGTCTTGTTATGATTATTTGTTTTTTACTTATCCTCTACACTGTAGTTTGGAGCTTCCTTTGTGATATGAATATCATGTGGATGACTCTCTCTTAATGCTGCAGATGACATCTTGATAAACTGTGCTGTTTCCTGTAATGTCGGAATATCCTGCGCGCCACAGTATCCCATACCGGAACGAAGACCACCCATTAACTGGAAGATGGTATCTTCTACAAGTCCCTTATATGCTACACGGCCTTCAACGCCTTCCGGTACCAGCTTCTTAGCGCCGGTCTGGAAGTATCTGTCCTTACTGCCGTTTTCCATGGCAGCGATAGAACCCATGCCTCTGTATACTTTATATTTTCTTCCCTGGAATAATTCAAATGTTCCCGGGCTTTCGTCACAGCCTGCAAGCAGACTTCCGAGCATACATACGTTGCCGCCTGCTGCGATTGCTTTTACGATATCTCCGGAGTACTTGATACCACCATCGGCGATAACCGGAATACCGTACTTCTTCGCTTCTTCGTAAGCACTCATAACTGCTGTTACCTGTGGTACACCGATACCTGCAACAACTCGTGTTGTACAGATAGAACCCGGTCCGATACCAACCTTAACCGCATCTACGCCTGCTTCGCAAAGAGCCTTTGCAGCTGCACCTGTTGCAATGTTTCCGGCAATTACCTGAAGGTCCGGATATGCAGCCTTAATATTTTGTAATGTAGTGATAATGTTCTTTGAATGACCGTGTGCAGAATCGATTACGATACAGTCAACCTTTGCCTTTACAAGGGCTTCCACACGTTCCATAACGTTTGCCGTAATACCGACAGCGGCGCCGCAGAGCAGTCTTCCCTGTGCATCATGGGCAGATAACGGATATTTAATCTGCTTTTCGATATCCTTAATTGTAATCAGACCCTTTAACTTAAATTCGCTGTCTACAATCGGAAGTTTTTCTTTTCTTGCCTTGCCTAAAATCTTCTTTGCTTCGTCTAATGTAATGCCAACCGGTGCTGTAATCAGATTCTCGCTTGTCATACATTCCTTAATCGGTCTTTTATAATCTTCTTCAAACTTCAGATCTCTGTTGGTGATGATACCCACCAGCTTGCCATCATCATCTGTAATCGGCACACCTGAAATTCTGAATTTACCCATCAGATTATTTGCATCTTCGAGTGTATTGTCCGGATGTAGATAAAATGGGTCCGTAATAACGCCATTTTCCGAACGCTTTACCTTATCCACTTCTTCTGCCTGCTGTTCTACAGACATATTCTTATGAATAATACCAATACCGCCCTGTCTTGCCATGGCAATTGCCATTCTGTGCTCTGTAACAGTATCCATTCCCGCGCTCATCAATGGAATGTTTAACTTAATGTTCTTTGTCAACTGTGTTGACAGATTAATCATATTCGGCGTTACTTCTGAATACTGTGGAACTAATAACACGTCATCAAATGTAATGCCTTCGCCAATGATTGTACCCATTTCTACTGTATCCTCTCTTTCTTTCATTTTAATGTGTTTTGTGTATTATTTGACAATATAACAAAATACGCTGATAATGTCAAACACTTTTTTCTGTACATTCACTTTTTTATTCATCCATGCGGTCTGCGGCTTTCGGTACACCCGCCCGAAGTGCCTCAAGCATCTTTTCATCCGGTTCTAAGATGATGCGCACCATTTCATTGCTTGCATCCATTGTATATAAAACAACCGTCTTTTCGGGTGCTGTATTGGAAGTGTATTCTGCGGTCCGCAGTTTTTTGTGTTCCATTCCAAGCGCTGCCTGGCAGGTCGGTTTCGCAAGCATGGATGCTTTTGCAATATTGTATACCCCGCAGCGTTTTCTCATGGACTGTGACATAATTTTATCAATTGTGAGCTCACCGTCCACTAATGAATATTCATACTCTGCATTGTAATATTTAAACAATATCACCGTAAATACCACAAGTACCGCTGTGAGCAGAATTCCCAGTGCATAAGTTGACGGAATCGTTGTGACTGCAAGAATACATGCAAGAATCATAACGGTCTTAAATACTGCCGCCTGCTTTGGGGCTTTCGTTTTTAAAATCTGTTCTGTTGTAATATTATACATAAATTCTCCATTCTGCCGGAGTTTAAACCAGCCTGTCTGTTACTATCATAATCCTTTTTGTACTAAAAAGCAATAAAAACCGGCAGATTTGACAAAATCTGTCACCTCTGCCGGTTTCAATCTGCTGCCCGTTTTACCGTCCAGCCAAAAAATATTTATTTTTATGCATTTTAACAGCAGGAATTACATCATTCCCATGCCGCCCGCACCGCCTGCCGGCATTGCCGGAACATCTTCTTTGATTGTTGCAACAACGGATTCTGTTGTAAGCAGTGTAGATGCAACACTTGTAGCATTCTGTAATGCACTTCTTGTAACCTTTGCAGGGTCTAAGATACCGGCATCAATCATGTTGACATATTCGCCGTTTAATGCATCGAAACCTGTTCCTACTTCAGATTCTCTTACCTTATTAATAATAACAGAACCTTCCAGACCTGCATTTGCTGAAATGTGGTATAACGGAGCTTCGAGTGCCTTTAAGATAATCTCTGCGCCTGTCTTTTCATCACCTACCAGTGTTTCTGTCAGTTTCTTCACTTCCTTAGAAGCATGAATATAAGCAGAACCACCGCCAGAAATAACACCTTCTTCTACGGCTGCTCTTGTTGCATTTAAAGCATCTTCCATACGAAGCTTTGCTTCCTTCATTTCTGTTTCTGTTGCAGCACCGACTCTGATAACAGCTACGCCGCCTGCCAGCTTTGCAAGTCTTTCCTGTAACTTTTCTCTGTCGAAATCAGATGTTGTTTCGTCAATCTGTGCACGAATCTGTGCAACTCTTGCTTCGATTGCAGACTTTTCGCCTTCACCGTCAACAATAACAGTATTTTCCTTCTGAACCTTAACAGACTTTGCACGGCCGAGCATATCCATTGTAGCATCCTTTAATTCAAGTCCTAATTCTTCTGAAATAACCTGACCGCCTGTAAGGATTGCAATATCCTTTAACATTTCTTTTCTTCTGTCGCCGTAGCCCGGAGCCTTGACAGCAACAACATTGAATGTACCTCTTAACTTGTTGACGATTAATGTTGTAAGTGCTTCACCTTCAACATCTTCAGCGATAATTAACAGCTTTGCGCCGCTTTGTACAATCTGCTCTAAAAGTGGAAGGATTTCCTGAATGTTAGAAATCTTCTTGTCTGTGATTAAAATGTATGGATTATCAAGAACTGCTTCCATCTTATCCATATCTGTTGCCATATAAGCTGAAATATATCCTCTGTCAAACTGCATACCTTCTACAAGGTCAAGTTCTGTCTTCATGGTCTTAGATTCTTCGATTGTGATAACACCGTCGTTAGAAACCTTTTCCATTGCATCTGCTACCATCTGTCCGACTTCTGCATCACCTGCTGAAATAGAAGCAACCTTTGCAATCTGATCCTTGCCTGTTACCTTTTCGCTCATCTTTGCAATCGCTTCTACAGCACACTCCGTTGCCTTCTTCATGCCTCGTCTTAACACGATTGGATTAGCGCCTGCTGCAAGATTCTTCATACCTGCATTTACCATTGCCTGTGCAAGAACGGTTGCTGTTGTTGTACCATCACCTGCTACATCATTTGTCTTTGTAGCAACTTCCTTTACAAGCTGTGCGCCCATGTTTTCAAATTTGTCTTCCAGTTCGATGTCCTTTGCAATTGTAACACCGTCGTTTGTGATTAACGGAGCACCGTAAGACTTATCCAAAACAACATTTCTTCCTTTCGGTCCTAATGTTACACGTACTGTATTTGCTAACTTATTTACACCTTCTTCAAGAGCTTTTCTTGCATCAATGCCATATTTAATTTCCTTTGCCATGATATTTGACCTCCGATTTCTATTTTATACTGTATCAAAACTACTTTTATCAGATTTTTCTATTCCATAATTGCAAGGATATCAGACTGTTTTACGATGATATATTCCTCGCCGTCTAATTCCACTTCTGTTCCTGAATATTTAGAATAAATAACTTTATCGCCTGTCTTAACCTGCATTGTTACTTCCTTGCCGTCTACAACTCCACCAGGACCAACGCAATAACTTCTGCCTGCTGTGGTTTTTCCTTTGACTGACCCGGTAATACAATGCCTGATTTTGTCGTTTCTTCTGCCTTTAACGCTTTAATTACAACTCTGTCTCCCAATGGTACTAACTTCATATTATCCTCCATTCCGCCGCCGGTAAGGCTGCCTTTGCGCCGCCCCGAACTTGTATACGACAGCTGCTATTATTTTCCTTGTTAGCACTCATTTAATTTGAGTGCTAATTTCAATATCATTAAAATATCACTCTACCTTTTGTTTGTCAACAGATAATTGGAAATATCTTTTGTTTTTAATAATTAGATTATACTTTTTTAATTTTTTGATTTTGCGTGCCGATACGCACTGTTTTTCCGTAAAAAAACAGATACTGCTGGGATAGCCGCCGTAGCTTCCAAAACGTGTCTTTGCAAATGCCGCAATTTTTTCTTTGTCCGTTTCCTTTCCCGAAAAATAAAGCTGCTCCATAATCCGCTTAATCCACACATCCACCGGAAATGCATCGCGCTTATCCAGCCCGAACAGCATACAGCAGTTTGCAACCTTACTGCCGACCCCTTTTATCTTTGTCAGCATTTTCTCACATTCTGCGGTATCCGCCGCTTTTAATGCAGCCTCCGATATCTGTCCGTCTGCCGTTTTCTGCACCGCATCTACAATATACGGCGCTCGGAAGCCCGTTTTGCAGTCCCGCAGGTCTTCTTCCGTGACATTGCACATCTGGCTGACCGTTGGGAAGGCAAAGAATCGCATTCCGTTTATTTCACCCAGATCATCCCCGAAACGCTCCGAAAGCGTTTCCACAATCTTCTTAATATGCGGAATCTGCTTATTCTGCGATATAATAAAGGAAATTAAAGTTTCAAAAAATTCCTGCTGTAAAATATGTACGCCCTGCATGGTTTCCACTGCTTCCTTTAACGTATCGTCCGTCTGTAAAAGCGCCGCCTTTATCCTGCCGTAGTCCCTGCCAAAGTCA
>ERZ859817.994-NODE-994-length-12837-cov-1.605070_pt1 | contig 12837 bp, 11 predicted proteins | sample MGYA00509986_ERZ859817 | MGnify/ENA primary metagenome ERZ859817 (study PRJEB30046, sample SAMN00715155) | human gut metagenome | study: EMG produced TPA metagenomics assembly of the A metagenome-wide association study of gut microbiota in type 2...
CAAAACTGCCCCATCGGAATTCTCCCATTAACCAAGGGAAAGAACACAATTTTTCAGAAGGGCAGGCACAGCGCCTTTCCATTGCAAGGGCACTGCTTAAAAATGCACCGGTACTGCTCCTCGATGAAGCCACTTCGGCACTCGACATTGAAACGGAAAAACAGGTTTTAAAAAATATTATGGAAGATTCACTGCCGAGAACGTGCATTGTTACGACACACCGCCCGACAGCATTGAAATTATGTAAAAATGTATATGCCATACAGGATACACGCTGCAGGCAGCTTTTGCCGGAAGAAATACAAAAAATCATCAGGGACTTTTAAAAATCCCTGATGATTTTTTGTATGCCGCCTGTTACGGATTCTTATGTATTAGCACATACCGACATCGCCCCAGTCAATCGCATCATAAGGCTGGTGTCCGATACGCTCCCAGTTCGGATAGCGGTTGCCGTTATCAACATCGTAGCTTCCCCAGTATTTTTCAAGCTGGAGTCCGCAGCCGTTGTAACGGAAAGCCGGACATCCGTTACAGCCGAAACGCTGGATATAAGAAGTTGTATTATTATAGTCCGGTGCATGCCATACACCATTCATGTATTTGCTGTCGCATTTCGGTGCGGAAACCCCGCTGTCTGTATTGTCACCGCTGGCAGCATATACCCCTTCATAATGCTCCTCTGTGTCGATAATGACAGGTTTTTCATAGTTTGCCATAACTGATAAACCTCCAATTCATTACATTTCTGTATTAGAATAATCCTTTTTATTTAGTCAGTCAATACTTTTGACCTATTTTTCAAAAAGTTTTAAATCCCGCAAAAGACGGCTGCGCTGGGAAGCCTTTTTAAAAATGGACAAGGTACTTGTCTTGCGGATTCTGCGGTTGTTTCTCAAAAAACGGATAAGTGTTGTGCACCACAGATATGGCCATAAAAGGATACAGTCGGAATGGCTGTTTCCCAGTTTCATCTGATGGTGGAATTCACAAAGAAACCCTGTCAGACTGCTGTTTTTTAAAAATACCATACGGTTAGTGCTGGAATGTCCGAATTCTTCCGCTTCCAGTATTTCATCCATTAAGGCTGCATAGTGCTTGCGGTTGTGGGAAAGAGCCTCCTTTTCAGAAACATTTCCAAATAAAAATGAAATCTGCGTGTAAGGCAGTCCCAGATACAGTACACACAGCGCCGTAACCGCTTTCGCAAAATTTTCAAGCCGTGTTTTTTTTAGAAGCTGTAAAAAGACCTCTTTTGTGTCCTGTGAAAGGCCGCGTTTCCAAAAGACTGTCCAGTCACATAACAGCTTTACACCAAAACCCGCACGCACAAAGTGCTGTAACATATGCAAAAGCAGATAGTACGCATCGTAGGGGTCAGTGGCGGCACAGATGGGATATCCCAGTATGGTTTTGTGAATCCTGTGACTATTATATTCAGGTAAAAGCGCCGCAATGTCTGTATTTAGTTCATTTTGTTCAAATGGTTCGGAAAGCATGGCATGCAGTTCAATATGAAAATGTTCCGGAGCCGTAAATACAGTATGGTGATGTGTCAGCTGTGTGGATTCTTTTTGAAATCCGTGGTTTTCCAAAACGCAGACAGCCTGTTCAAACTGTGCAGGATCTGGAATCAGCAAATCGATATCTCCCGACTTGCGCGATTCCGGGACAGGATAAAGCTGTGCAGTCTGCCAGCCTTTTAAAAGCAGGACAGAAATGCCGGCTTCTTCCAAAAGGGTAATTAAAAAACTGCTGTAATATAACAGTCGGTAATTTTGCAGGACAATCTGCGTGCTTTTTATCTGTACCTGTTGCATTAGGGCTTGCGGGATTTGCGGTATCTGCAAAGTCTGTGCCGGTATAAAACTGCCGGTTTGATTCTGTATCGGCGTGGAATTTTGCGTTTCACACTGCGCTGCGCAGACATTGACGGCGGTAAGCGTATCATACAGCAGGGATAAGACACTGTGTCTGTCTGCGGTATGAATCAGTTCTGTCCAGTTCATATCATCAGAGTATTTTTTAAAGAAATCCGATACAAGGCGAAGTCGTTCCCGGTCGGCGGATTCTTTGTCAAAGCCTATAGCCGGGTCGCCGGAAAGTGCAAATTTTAAAAAATGAAGCAATATAAAATCTTCGTTTCTCATTTTCGTAATCCTCTCCATTTATGAAGTAACAGCTGCATAGCATCATTGTTTTTATAAAGTATGATAAAGACAAAATTTACTACTAACGTACAGCAGACCAGACGCAGTGTCATATCGGGAATGATGCCGGTAATATGAAATGCAGCTGTGCATTTTTCGCATAAAAAATGAGCTGCGAGCCATACAGCGCCACATTCGATACAGTAGAGCAAAAGTCTGCGGTAATACGGAAATACCGGTGTCTGGAAGTGATACTTATATAAAACAAACGGTTCAATCCAGAGTGTTGTGGTAACGGTGCTGATAAAAGTTCCCATAAAAACGCCGAATGTACCAAAGCGTTGTGCCAGTATAATGGAAACAATCAGATTAATCAGTGCTTCGGCAATGGATTTATACCGGTCATACCAGAACAATCCCAAAGAATTTCTAAAAATCAGGCAGGAACGGGTAAGCCCCCGATATAAAAATTAATGCACAGAATCCATACGATATCGGTTGTAAACAAATATTTTTCACCGAAACTCAGCATAATAAAGGGATTGAGCAGCTCAAACAGGCAGATGGCGGCAAAAGAAAACATCCAGTGGTTGAGTAAAAAGACGGAAGAAAAAATCGTCTGCACCCGTTCTTTGGAAGCTGTTGCGCCGAGGTTGCCGACACTGGCGGGAATTCCCCGAAAGGGTTCGTTTAAAACCTTACCCAATCAGCAGATAGTAATGGAAATAACAGCCGACACTGGCAATGCCGACAAAGCTTGAAATCAGCAGGTTGTCAGTGTTATTGACAATCACATCTCCGATTTTGTGCATCATCATGGCACGGATATTTTTTAAAATGTGCTTCCGCTCCTGCTTTTCAACAGGAGCAATATTTTTATCCCGCAGAAACGGGAAAATCCGCTCAGCTTTTTTTGAAATGTAAATGTTTGAAAACAGTGTCGTCAGGATATATACATATAAGTACAAAATGAAATTTTTCGTAAGCAAAAGGACCGCAATCTGGACAATATCCTGAAGCACCCATGAAACGGTTTTGGACAGTGTTCCAATGTACATGAGCTGATGGGCATCAAGCAGGGTGCGCTTGTATACAAACAGATAAGACAGCACTGTGTTAAACAGATACAGGATATAAATATAAGTCAGGTGCGGAATATCCGGTTTGTTTTTAATTAAAATGTCCATAAACGGAATGACACAGATTCCGGCGGCGGCAACAAACACAGCCACAAAGCGGTAAAACCACTGATACAGGTGCATAATGGATTTCTGCGCTTCCGTGTTGCCGTCTGCAATTGGTTTATACAGGGCAAAGGAAATCGCCGTTTCAATGCCCATTTCCGACAGGGACAGTACATTTAAAATGTCAGTAAATAGTCCGTTGATACCGACGTAATTTTCCGACAGCACATGGGTAAAAACAACGCGCACAACATATCCCATAAGAATTGCGGCGGCTCTGGAAAACAGGGCAATGCTGGTATTGTATGCAGAATACTGTGTACGCGATTTGCTGTTCAAAAAAAGACCTCCAATCATTGTGGTTTCATAAAATTACTGCCCTTTTTCAAAAGAAGAAGGTTCAGGAAAAAGCGCGGAAAAAGCGGTACTAATCTGTGTTTTGGCACGTTCAAAATCAATGGCTGTATTGGCGTCATTGATACAGATGATATCTGCTTTCTGCTTTTTAATGACAGACACAAGCTTTTTATTATCCGAAGACGCATTAAAATAGCGGAAGCTGCGGCAGACATTTTCCGCTGTAAAATAACCGGTCAGTTTCTGCCATTCCCGCAAAAGGTACTGGTTGACATCGTCTGCATGACGGAACTTGTGTAAACAGGTTGCATCTAAAAGTGAATACTCCTTTTCCCAGAGTGTTTCATAGGTTGATCTGCAAAGCGGTGAAGCGCCGTGTACCGTATAAAATCCGGAAAACAGCGGAAAAGCCAGTTCCAGAAAGTTATAACAGAAATAAAGTGGCGGATATCCGGGTTTAAAATAATTACGCCACTGATGGCGGATATTTTCACGTTTGTTAAAATATTTTGACAGCACCAGCGTATTATTTAAAAAGATATGTGACATGACCGGATTGGCGGGATTTGCAACAACCGGCTGTAAGGCAAGCATATCACAGGGCTTTCCGCTTTTAAAAAAATGCTGCGGCGTTACCGGGCGGATTAAAAAGACATCGTCATTAAAGTAGACAAAATTTTCTGAAAGTCCTGGTATCCGGTGCAGATTTAATTCAATAGTATGCGAATTATAAGTCGGCAGATACTGCGGTGGAATAAAATCCGTGTGTTTTATGATATGCAGTTTCGGGTGTGCGGTATTAAGCCACGCAGGAAGATGTCCCCATGTTACAAAATAAATATTATGAACCCAGGGTGCATTTTTTTCAATGCCGCGGAACCAGTATTTTAAATGATCCCAGTCGCGGTAGCGTTCTTTCCGGTTATCGGCTTCACTGCCGGATGCAAAATGGCTTTTTTCATCAAGCCATGCAGGGTCACTGCCATCGACCCATGTAATTACAAAATCTAGAGTGGAAGACTGCATACTTCTTTTTGTCATAAAATTGCCTGCTTTCTGTTGCCATGATATAACTTATATCATATATTTATAATGTTAGGGTCAAAAGCCTCCAACTATGATATGAGGATATTGTATGCTGCGCCTTCTTTATCCTTACATTTATAAACATATGTTATTGCGTTTTTCGCCCTGTTTTGCAGGGCTGTTCTTCGTTAATGGTGTTTGTGCTCATTATATCATATGTTGCAATGAATTAGAAAGGTAAATGCAATGAAAAATAAACCGGAAAATAGAAATTTGCAGATAACCCGCCGGGCAGTCTGTATTCTTGCAGTCTGTGTGATTGTGGTGATTTTAGGAACAGCTGGACTGTGTTTGTATTTTGTATACAATAAAAAGCCGGTGTGGACGCAGGCAGATTTAACGGTGACACAGGAAGTTCTGCACAATCCGTACTGTGGCTGGTATCAGATTTACGGCTATACGCTGACGGACGAAAGTCAGACGGCCGGACAGAATCCGGCATGGAGTGTCTTGGATACAAAGATTTCTGCGGCTGTTGCACAGAGTGAAAGTGCCATGACCGGCTGGCGCTGCTTCAAATCAATTTAAAACAGTTTGCAGACCGTGACCTTACCGAAAATGCGCTGGCAGAGCTGGAACATATCCTTACCCGCTGGGAAGAAAGCTCCTGCAGCCTGATTCTGCGTTTTTTATATGACTGGGACGGCAATCCGCAAAGCACCGAGCCAAACGACATTTCACAGATTGAGAATCATATGCGGCAGTGCGCACAAATACTGAATGAGCATAAAGACAATATCTATCTGGTGCAGGGAATTTTTATAGGAAATTATGGTGAAATGCACCACTCCCGTTTTTCATCCGAAGAGGAACAGATACAGCTTTTTACGGTTTTGCGGGGCAGTCTGGATGATGAAATTTATATGGCAGTACGTACACCGGCTCAGCTTCGTGCAGTTTTGGCGGCGGATCATCTGGATGAAGGACAGGCGGCGGTTATAAAAACAGGGCTGTTTAATGACGGTATTATGGCATCGGAGTCGGATTTGGGAACGTATACCGACAGAAGCCGTGAACTTTCTTATCAGGATGAAGTTTGTCTTACCGTGCCAAACGGCGGAGAAGTCGTATCCGATACCGTTTACAATGACGTTGAAAATGCAATGAATACATTGCAGACAATGCACGTATCGTATTTAAACCGTATGTATGATGAAAAGGTTTTAAAAAAATGGAAAAATCAGCCGTATGAAGACACGACAGGTTATGATTATATCGGCGCGCATTTAGGTTACCGCTATGAAATCAGCGGGACGGCATTTTCTTATAAAATGTTTGGACAGACGGCACAGCTTACGCTTTCAGTAAAAAATACCGGCTTTGCATCGGCATATTATGATCTTACGACAGAACTGCGGATATGTGACATGGAGGGAAATATCATACAGACACAGAATCTGGGTGAACAGTTCTCAACCACAGCATTACAGCCGGACAGCATAGTTACACTCTCCTGTCCGGTGTTTTTGCACATTGCAAAGGGAACTTATCAGGTTTATCTGAAAATGAGCAGTCCAAAGAGCGGTGAACAAATCCGATTTGCACTCACAGAAGAACCGACGGAAAACGGATACCTGTGTGGTACTTTTATATTTGAGTAAATAGAGTTCCGATATGGAATCAAACAGACAACAAAATACAGGCGTAAATTTATATGACCGTCAGGATTCCCACTGTATCACAGTTATCAAAAAAGACTTTTTTTTGACTGCGTTTCAGTGCCATGGAAACAGTTAGTTTATACTGACCGGAAGAAAGCGCTATAAGCGGGCAGTCAACGGATACGATACACTGCTCTCCCGCCGGGAGTTTTGCAATCTCACTCCTGCCAAGTACGGTGTTTTCTGACGGCAGACAGGGTGCATTATTTATATTATCAGCCGTACAGCAGACAGCAGACAGTGTTAAAATGACCGGCTCATACAGGGCGGCAAAGCCGGTATTTTTTATGGTAATTATAAATTTGGAACAGTTTTTATCTGCCGCTTTGACAGCGGATAAAACCAGACAATACCCCAGACGGCGGTCGATTTGTTCAAAGACGGATTCAGTTTTGCCTGTCTTTTGTTCTTTCCATTTTTGAAGTACGGTGACGTCATACTGGCTGTTCAGGTAAGAAACGTGCATTTTAGTGAGCGTTTCAATTGCGGTATCCCCGTCATTGTATGGATTCGGCATGATAACCTCCCCACCGTTATAAACCTGTATACACCGTTCCTGTTGAAAAGAAAGCTCTGCGCTCCTGCTCCACTTTCCGTCACCGGAGTTTACGTTCCCCCAAGACACATTATCAGAGGGAATATTACCGGAGACGGTATCCCCGGCGGCATAAGTGCCGTAGTCGGTTTCAGAGCCGGTGATGGCATCGTTATACAGTCCGGTCAGGGAAAGAATCCGTCCGCGTGTGCCGGTATCCGTATATTCAGACAGTCCCGTTTCAAGACTGCGCAGCTGTGCGGGCGTGCGCACTGCCATGGCGACAGCGCCTTTTGTGGCATGATAAAAGCTGTCAATCAGGCGGCAGAGATTTTTGCTGTCACAAAACTTTGAAGTATGCATTTCTCCCCAGCTTCCGATAAAAAGTCCCTGCGTAGTGTAGATATGTGCAGCATATTTGTAAATGATACTGCCAAGCTGGTCCATATGGGACTGGATTTGTGAAAGTCCAGCAGGTTCGTGTTCCATGCCTTTTCCTTCATCATCATAGATAATCCGCAAGATTATGTCTTTGTCATGACGGGCAAAAAAAGACAAAATTTCTTCAAAAACCGTAAGTGCCGGTGTATCAAAACTGCGTGCAGCATAATTTCCGATACAGACACGTACCAGGCACAGGGATTCCTGTTTTTTTAAACACCACTGCAATTCCTCAAAATCAGGACGTTCCGGGAGGGTAAACGGATAAATGCTGTACCACCCTCTTTTGGGATTAACCGTGTGGTCATCTGCTTTTTCAATGGATAGATACGGCTTAAATTTATTGTGTTTTTTGAATATCATTGTTATAACGCTCCGCTTTCGGTACATTTTTAAAGATTTTCTGCCGGATTAAAACGGCAAGAATACTAAAAAACATATGAAACATATAGCCGATTGGTTTTAAACCGGAGTGCATGCTCTTTCCGTGTTCTCTTAAATGCATGACCGCCGGAATTTCCACAATATTAAAATCTGATAAAAGCATATTGGTAATCATATTTGCATCCGGGTACTTTTCATCAAAATTGCCGAATTTTGAATAGCACAAGGCGGCACGGCGGCTTAATCCCTGTAATCCCGTTGTCGGGTCCATGATGGTACGTCCTGTTGACCACTTGATAATATGGCGGAATAAGAAAAATGCAAAACGCTTTAAAGCCGAGGTTTCAAAGTACGGACTGTCGTTTAAATAGCGTGACCCCAGTACAATATCGGGATAGACACCGTTTTCATCAGGGGTCTTTAACGCACGGTACAGATTGATTAAATTACCGGCATCGTGCTGTCCGTCTGCATCCATCTGAATGACATAGCGGTAATTACAGCGGATTGCATACTTATAACCGAGCTGTAAGGCACTGCCGTAGCCGAGATTAAATACATGCGTGACAACGGCGTGGTGTCTTGCTTTGACGATCCAGTTGGTGTTATCCGAAGAAGCATCATTCATAACCAGAATATCAGCAAATTCAGCAATTTCAGGCTGCTCCAGACGGTCTAAGACCTTGGAAAATTTTTTTCTTCATTATAAGCAGGTATAATAATTAAAACTTCTTTCTGCATTAATTTGTCCTCCGCAATTATCCCTGTAAGATTTGCATTATAGCTTAAGGTGAGTAAAGTAAATCACGAATCATATGAATATCGTTTTCAAAATGGCAGGCTTTTTGTGCTGCCGCCCTGCCAAAACTTTGGGCAGTCTGCGGATGCTCTATCAGATATTCCACCGCATTTGCAATGCCTTCCGGTGAAAACGGACAAAGCAGACCGTCTACACCTGAAACAATCTGTTCGCGGTTTCCGCTGCAGTCGGATGCCGCAATAGCACAGCCAAGCACCTGCGCCTCCTGTATGGCAATGCTCTTGCCTTCAAAACGGGTTGCATGAATATAAAAATCTGCCATTTTAAAGTACGGATACGGATTGGTCTGCATTCCTAAAAAAATAAAATGGTCTTCTACGTGCAGTGACCGGGCAAGCTGTGTGAGTCTGCCGTATTCCGGACCTTCCCCGATAATATACCAGTACACCGGGTACTGCTTTTCTAACAGCAGTTTGAGGGCATAAACTGCACAGTCAAATCCTTTCTGTGGTGTCAGTCTGCCAACCGTCAGCAGACGGATTCCTTCATGCATGGACTTTTCGGCAGGTGAAAGTGCCTTTTGCCGGATTGCTTCGGTGTCAATCAGGTTGTGAAACACCGAAAGCTTCTGCTGACATTCTGGATAGACACCGGCAAGCACACCGGCTGTTTCATCGGAAACTGCAAAAATCCTGTCAAAATCCACATAACAGTCCTTATCCAGTCTGCGTGTATACCCTGCCTGTACATAGTCAACATGGATAAATGCCGCTTTTTTAGCGGCAGATACATGATCGTGTACATAGTAGGCAGAACCGCCCTCAATATACGAAACCGCTAAGTCAAAATGCGTGTCAAATCGTTCAGACCCGTCTGATACAATCCGCCACAGCAGCTTTTCAAGCGGTGTGTTTTTGCGGTTTAAAAACAGATAGGACAGGTTATGAAAAAATGCACCATGGCAGAAATTTTTTATGAGTACTGTCTTAAAAAGAAGAAATTTTCCTTTTTTAGATAAGACCGATTCCCAACAGAAATGACGGTTGAGCAGGTGGACATAGGTGGGCAGTTCACGGACGAGTTCTCCCTGTCCGCACAATACATATAAAGAAATATCATATTCGTTTTCAGGCAGTTTTTTTAACAGGGTTATCAGCGCGGTTTCCGCACCGGCGCGTCCCAGTGTATTGATTACAAATAAAATTTTTTTCTTCATACGTACTCCAATATTAAAGTTCTGTTTTGTTTTTTCCGGTCAGCTGCTGTAATTCTGTAAGAATCCGTTCATTTTCCTGGTTTAAAAGGGAAACCTGCATGGCAAGTTCCTGATTTTTGCGGCTTAAAACAGAAACATATTCGGAAATCTTAAACAAAAACAGGACCAGAAAGGCGGATAAAATCATCTGTGCAGGGCCGGAAAAAACAGCGAAAGTCCCGGTACAGAAGCTGAGTGCCGGAATAATGCCTGCAAGGATAAAAAACAGTGCAAACAGACACCACCCCAGTAAAAAGCCTTCTTTTAATTTTTTTCCGGCATAAGACAGCATTGCACAGACAAACAGCAGAATTCCGAATACAATGAGTATTATGCGAAGTATTATAGGCGGCATAGTATAATTTCTCCTTTCTTAGTGCGGGGCTTCATTTTTGCGTATCCGGGTACACCTGTCCGCTTGGGCGGGTGCCGGAAACCTGTTTTAAAATCGTACCGTTGCAGAAAATATGATTTTTCATATGCTTTTCCAGCCGGCACAGTCTGAAATATGAAAATGTCCATCCGGCAAATGCACCAATTGTCAGTCCGCCGCCATACCAGACGGGACTGGTATTTAACAGACAGATACTTGCAGCCAGTGTCATCAGACAGAAAATACAGCCGGTATACAAAGCACCGTTTAAGTCGTTAAAATAATATAAAAACAAAAAGACCGGATACATTAAAAACAGGATAAAATATCCGGCGGCAAGGCACGGGTATACCTGAATAATCGTGCCGGTATAGCCGAAGCGCTGAAGCACAATCAGGCTGACTAAAAAAAGCACGGTTGAAATAATAAACTGAATCCGCACCAAAGACATCAGTTCATCTGCAAGCAGACGGAACATACGCATGCCGGTTTTTTGAATGTCAAGCAGCCGTCCGCCGATAATGGCTTCCGAATACTGTTTGTATCTGGCATTGAATTTCATCTCAACCAAAACAATAAAAATAATGCTTGCAGAAATGTTCGTAAACATCGCCACGCATGAAGCATAATCATACGTTTCAGCACACACGAAAGAACCGGCAGTCCGGATTTGTAAATCAGATGTCCAGAATACAAAATTATGCACGAACAGTCCGAGTGTGTAAAAAGTATTGGCAAGAATCAGTTTCCGGTATTTTGCAATGTGTTTCAGTATTTTTTTATATTGGTGACTGTATTCCGTAAAATACTGCGTAAGCAGTGCTAATCCAAGGGATGCCGTAATTAAAAAGCCGGCAGTCAGAGCAAGCAGCATGGACATACAGACACTGATACCTATATAATATACCAAAAATAACGATAAGAAAAGGCTGATTATACTTCCAACAGCATAAAAAAGTGAAATCTTTATATAGTCCTTGCAGATTGATAAATACATCATCGTATAAAAAATAAAGGACAATGCGATAAAACAGCAAAAGGATATAAAAACGTATGCCGGGCGTACTCCGCCAGAGAGCCACTCATGCAGACAGAACGGAATCCCCATCAGGCAGCAAAAAAGAGTCTGTATCAGCAGTCCGAGGTAATAGCATGGCATAATATCTGCATAAGTTTCTTCAAAAATAACATCGGAAATGTATCTTGAAAGAACGGCATTTAACGGCGCGCTTGCCAGCAGTGAAAAAATAAAAATATAAAGCACGGTGTTCTGGAACAGCTGTTTTTCATAATACGATTCTTGCGTGTAGCCCAAAAGCCGCTGCATGATAATCAGTGTTACAATGACAAGCAGCATCGGCGCAATGGTAATGACAATACTGTATCCGGCACCCGCAATGTGGCTGCTCATAGATTTTTTATTAAAAAATTTATTTAATCTTAAACCAACCCCTGCCATAAATGGCTCCTTTCTTTAAGACGTTTTTTTCTTTGTTAATTCCCTGTAAATGTCGGCATAGGTGCTGCGCATCTGTTTGATGGTGTATTTATTCATTAGGCGGCGGTAGCCGTTTTCACCGTATTCGTGCCGCATTTTTTCATTGGCGGCGAGTGTCAGCATCGCATTTGCAATTTCCTCGATATTCATAATATGCGTTAAAATGCCTGCCTCACCGAAGTCATCGGATTCGCCGAGTAACAGCCCCTTACAGTTACCGACATCGGTTGCAATCACCGGGCGGTGAGCCGCAAAGCTTTCAAGAATCGTAAGCGGCTGGCCTTCGCTGACACTGGTAAGAATCGTAAAGTCCATTTTTCCGATGTAGTCTTTGACCTGTACCCTGCCGGTAAATACAATATCTTCAATCTGCATATCCCCGACAAGACGGAAACACTCTGAAGCATAAGTTTCGTCTTCATCAGCAGGACCCATAATCCAAAGCTTTAACCGCGGGTTTTTCTGTTTTGCATAGGCAAATGCCATAATCAGTGTTTTGACATCTTTAATCGGTGTAACTCGTAAAATTGCTCCAATATGAATCATTGGGTCTGCCGGGTCTTTTTGTGGAATATTCCGGTAAAGTGCGGGACGTATGCCGTTGGGTGTCACAATCGTTTTTTCTTTTGGACAGCCCAATTCAATCTGTAAGGTGCGGGCATGTTCAAAAAGTGATGTGACTTTATCCGCAGTCTGGTAAGCAAACAGCGACATTTTGGCAAACTGTTCAATCCACAGATTTTTATACAGTCCCCGTATCCACGAAGCTTTGATGATTTCTTCTTCACGTTCTCTGGTATAAATGCCGTGTTCCGAGATTAACAAGGCACTTTCCGGGTGCAGCAGTTTTGCCATACTGCCAAGCACACCGGAATAGCCGGTTGCGACACAGTGGTATAAATCTGCTTTTGGCAGATCGGACTGCATGGCAAGAAAAAGCGGCAGGTACATGGAGCGCATTGTCCATAAAAAGTCGGAAAAGACAATTTCACTGTGTTTTTCTTCGTAACATTCAATAACGGCATCCAAAAAATCCGGTCCCATCAGCAGGGCATTTAAAGAAAACTTCCGGCTTTGCAGCAGTGTTGTCAGTGTTGCCCAGTCAGTATCTTTGCCAAGCAGCAGGCTTTTTAAGGCGGCAGCTTCTTTTGGC
>ERZ859817.998-NODE-998-length-12702-cov-1.919032_pt1 | contig 12702 bp, 10 predicted proteins | sample MGYA00509986_ERZ859817 | MGnify/ENA primary metagenome ERZ859817 (study PRJEB30046, sample SAMN00715155) | human gut metagenome | study: EMG produced TPA metagenomics assembly of the A metagenome-wide association study of gut microbiota in type 2...
TGATGACGTTGTACTGGGCGTCCGCTACGGCTGCCAGCGTTTCCTTGAACAGGCAGGCATCGGCAAAATGACCATCGGACTTTCCGGCGGCATCGACAGCGCCGTCACCGCTGCCCTGTTTGTCGACATCCTGGGTCCTGACAACGTTCTGCTGGTCAATATGCCCAGCCGCTACAACTCGCCCATGACACAGACGATCGCCGAACAGACAGCTCAGTCACTGGGGGCCAACTATACCGTTATCCCTATCACCGAAAGCTGCCTGCATACCAGCGAACAGCTTACACAGACACCTATCCACAGTTATCATCAGCACCGAGATTTTCAACTTACAATCTCGCCGCTGATTTACGAAAATATTCAATCACGCGACCGCGGCTCCCGCGTCGTAGCAGGCCTGGCTGCTGCCTTTGGCGGCGCCTTCTCCTGCAACTCCAATAAAACCGAGCTCACCGTCGGCTACGCCACCTTTTACGGCGACATCTGCGGCGCGCTGGCACCTATCGGCGACCTGTGGAAGCACCATGTTTACGAACTGGGACGCTACCTGAACGACAAAGTATTTCAGCGTCAGGTACTGCCGGAAGCGATCTTCACGATCCGTCCCAGCGCCGAACTTTCCTCCGAACAGACAGTAGGCACCGGCGGCGACCCGCTGGTCTATCCCTATCACGATAAACTGTTCCGCAGCTTTCTCGAACAGTGGCGCAAAACATCGCCTGCCGAGATCCTGCTCTGGTACAGCGAAGGGACACTGGCGGAACATCTTGGCTGTGAAGCAGACATCATCAGCGAAGCCTTCCCGGACGCACGCAGTTTTATCGCCGATCTGGAACACTGGTGGAAACTGATGCACACACTGGCAGTTGCCAAACGTATCCAGGCGCCTCCCATTGTCAGCATCACCCGGCGCGCTTATGGCTACGACCACCGCGAAGCACAGCTCACACCTTACTTCCCGCGCGAATACCACCGTTTGAAAGCGCAGCTTTTAAACGACTGATCCAGCATAAATAAAAGACCGTTCAGGTTAAACCTGAACGGTCTTTTCATTTCTCACTGCCATAACCTTTACAACGGTCCTCCCTGGCTGCTGATCACCGCTACACCAGCCATTTATACAGGGTAGCAAACAAGACCTCCAAATTGATCGGTTTCGTGATATGGTCGTTCATACCGGCATTTTTCGCCTTGCCGACATCAGTAACAAATGCGTTTGCCGTCAACGCCAGAATAGGTATCCTGACCGCATCCTGACGTGGCAGAGCACGAATCGCAGCTGTAGCCTCGTAGCCGTCCATGACCGGCATCTGAATATCCATCAGCACCACATCATAATACCCCGGTGCCGATCTTACAAACAGCTCCACTGCCGACTTGCCATTCTCGGCCGACTCAACCTGCAGCCCCTGCATTTCCAGCAGCTCGACAGCAATCTCACGGTTCAGCTCGTTATCCTCAACCAGCAGCACCCTTTTCCCTGCCAGTTCCTTATGCAGCTCCGGAACAGCCTCGCCGTCACAAGTATCTTTACAGGTATCACAAAACAGCTGCAGGACATGCAGCATCTTAGACTTAAATAACGGTTGCTGATAAAAGCATCGGCCCCTGCATCAATAAATTCTTTTTCGATATTGGAATAATCATATGCTGAAATAATGATGATCGGCACCTTGGCCCCTACACGTCTCCGAATAACGCGGACAGTCTCCAAACCATCCATATCCGGCATTTTCCAGTCCAAAATAACGGCATAAAAATCATCACACCGTTCGTGCGCTTCCACTACCCGTTCTACTGCTTCAGCACCAGACAATACCCAGCTGCCGCGCATGCCAAGCTCCTGCAGCAGCATCGCCGCACTTTCGCACACCGCCAGCTCGTCGTCCACTACCAATACCGGCAGCCCGTTCAGCTCCTCATGCTCCTGCTCCTCTTTCAGCTGCAGCTCCAATGGTACAGACACAGTAAATATACTGCCAGTGCCGGGGCGGCTCTGCACCTCGATCGTGCCGTTCATCATCTGCACGATGTTCTGAGTGATCGCCAGACCCAGTCCCGTGCCCTGTATCTTACTGATACTTTCATCTTTAGCGCGGGCAAACGGTTCAAAAATATGCTGCATATACTCATCCGGCATCCCGATCCCGTTATCAGTAAAAATAAATTCGTAATTACCCTTTGTTGGCAGCTCCGATTTTAATTCATTGATCGTCAGACTGATCTTACCGCCCTCAGGCGTATATTTGATCGCATTGGAAAGCAGGTTCATAAATACCTGCTGCAGACGGTCTCCATCAGTTATCACATGCTCATTGCGTACATTAAAGATATTGACCTTGAACTCCTGCTGTTTCTCCACCATCATCGGCCGACAGATACTGACGATATTATCCACAACGTCCGGCAGGCTGACATCCTCCAGCACCAGATCTACCTTGCCGCTTTCGATCTTCGACATATCCAGCACCTCGTTGATCAAACGCAGCAAATGCATACTGGAAACATTGATCTTACCCAGACAGCCGTTCACCTTCTCCGGTTCATGCAGGTTCGCCCTGGCAATCGCCGTCATACCAATGATCGCATTCATCGGCGTCCTGATATCATGCGACATCGACGACAAAAAATTGCTTTTAGCCAGGTTGGCCACATGCAGAGACTGATACGCATCCTCTAAAGCCCGGCGCTGCCGCTCCTGCTCCCTGCGCTCCTCAGTAATATCGATGCCCACGCTGTAAATAGACGGAATGCCATCCCAGCTGTCCTCACCGCTCACATAACAGAACGTAACCGTCAAATTCCTTACCTCGCCGCTGCGGGTCACAAACTTAAACTCAGCCACAGTATATTCGCCCGTTTTGGAAATAGAACGCATCAAAGAAGCGGCCCGCTCCCTGTCGTCAGGATGCACATAGGAACATTTGGAATGAAGCTCATGTATAAACTGCCCGGCTGTATAGCCCAGCATCTCCAAAAATTGCCGCCATACCAAAGCACCGTTTCGCAATCCCTGGCGTCGACCCTGGCCAGACCGCCGGGAATAGTTTTTAAGATCGCTTCCCGCTCCTGATCCTTCTTCGCCAGCTTATATTCGGCGCTCATCATATCATGCGACAGCTCGATCCGCGACCTGCGCCCCTGCCAGTTAATAACTCTGTTTCCGATCATAAAAGTCTTTTTCAAATTGGGATTATCAAACTCCCACGCATAAACATCGTCCTCCGTCAGCAGCGCGTTATTGCAGAACGGACAGGGGCTGGTCCGTCCCTGAATGACCTCATAGCATTTTTTACCTGTTACCTCTGCCTTAGTAGTATGTAAAGTGGCGGCAGCCGTTTTATTCAAAAACAGCAGTTCATACGTTTCCAGATCGGAAATGTAAATATTCCCGACGTATTCGTCCATCATCCACTCAAAATAACGGGTCTTCTCTTCCAGCAGCTGGTCACGTTCAGCTTTCAGCCGTGTCAGGTCGCTGATATCAGAATAAACTGCCAGCGCCACAGGCTTGCTGTCCACTATCTCGCCTGTGATTATACCATCAATATTGATCCAGGCGCAGGTATTATCTTTAAGCGGCCGCCGGCAGCCAACCTTTACTCTGCGTTCTCCCTTTTGCAATACATCGTAAAACGCATTTTTTATTTTGGCAAACTCATCACCATGCCCTGTATAATATGCTTTGATATGGTGAAACAATGTCTGATACTCATCCTTACCAAAACCCGAACTTATATAAAAATTATCATTGGCCCACAAAATCGTCAACTCATCATCCAGTAAAAGTTTACAGACATTAATACCCGCACCGTCGATCAAAGCACTGTAATCAGTTACTGCATTCATTTCCCCAGGCTGTACCTGCTTTCCCATCAAGACAAACGCTCCTTTTATAATCCATTTGAAATAATATTTTCAGCAATTATATATTATTTTAACAAAAAACAATATATAATGCTATAACTAAAACAAATATTTTATGAATTCACAAGAAAAATATTGTCGCAAACTTTAAATTATTATTTTAATTTATTAAATTTCACGGTTTCAAAGCACCCCTGCCGCAAGGCATAAAAAAACTCCCTCAGGTCGTTTTATAAACCTGCCGGTCCATAAAACGACTTAAGCCTGTGATCCAAAGCGATTTATGGCCGCAGGCCAGATACACGCCGTGATCACTGCCGAGGAAGTAAAAAATATTATAATTTTAAAAATCAAGATAAAAATATAACCAGCTGTGTTTTTACTTATTTAAAAGCTAAATCTCACGCCGGCATTGATCTGCCACTTTTTTTGAAAAGCACCGCCGAAAGAACGCGCCACATCCATATACAGGTCATTGTTTTTGCCCAGCTCCAGTTCGCCGCCTAAATTCAGTTCCCACCAGCTGCCGCTGTAATCTCTGCAGTCGCGCAAGGTTTCATCTCCCAACGTCAGCACTGTGTCTGCTCTGCCGCCAAATTCATGCAGCAGGGAAGCCTTAATATAAGCACTGCTGCGCTGATACTTTTGACCCACTTCCAGGCCTATACGACCTACGGCGCTGTTAATGCCTTCTGACTCAACTCTGATTCCATAATCAGTAACAGCGGCCTCTCCATTGATATGACTGACCATAAGCTGCGCCTGTGGTTCTAAATACACGCCCTGCTCACGCTGTAATCGTTTACCATATTCCAAGCTCAAAGCTGTGGCCCTGGACTTATAATCACGTCTGTCAGCGGCGATACCAAAGGTATCGATATCGCCTTTCATCTGACCATGCTTGAGCACGATATCTACTCTGTCGCCAGACTGGCTGTGTTTACTGCCATATAGCATTACAGCAGCTGTCTGCTGTTCGCCGCTGCCGTTGCCATAGCCCATATTTCCCTTGGCATATTCAAACGCAGCGCCACCGAGCCACTCATTCATACTGCCTCCAGCTCTGTCTTTAAATGCAGCGTCATAACCGATCTGATAAGTCTGATAATTATTTTTAAAGGCTTCGCCACGCAGTTTGCCGTTGTTGATACGAGCCCATAAGCCATGTTCTGACCGTGCTTCCTTCAGCTCGGCCAGCCGGCCCTGCAGCATATCACTGCTCAACACCCAGCTGGAATACATGCTGTCTGCCGTTTGCAGGATGCTGCGGGCATCTTCTGTCGTTTCATTATGCAGACTCTCAAGATACCACTTGATACCGCCATCATTTTCATTGGAGATCTCTGTTTTATAAACATAGATCCCTCCTCTATAAATATCACTCGCTATAAAAGTATGCTCACCACTGGCATCATTTACCAGCAGCAAATGCAAGTCGTCACCTGCCTTCTGCCGACTTCGCTGACCAGTATATTATACGTGCCTTTTGCATCACTGCTGCCGATAGACACGGTATCGCTTTGCCCCGTGCTAATATCGGCTCCCAGCACAAAAGTACCTCTGTCACCATTCAGCGTCCCGGTTTGTAATTTTTGGTAACCCGCTGCCTGCTCCATATCAATAACAGCATTATCACCGAAGTCGAGCCTGGTCAGATCACTATTGCCTGTCACTTTCCAAAAAGCACCGTTACGCAGCTTCATATTGATTTGTCCGTTACTTACAATGGCCGCCGCTCCTTCGTAATAAGAGTCGTCAGTCAGCAGATTTAGATCCAGCAGCCCACTGGTATGAGCTTGGATGTTGCCGGTCGTATAATCCATTCCTCTGCCTTCATTGTGGTCTGCAATACAGGCGCCGCTCTTATATGCTCTCAAAGCATAGCTTTGCCCCTTATTATCCAAAATAAGTCCTTTTTGAAAGTCAACTTTGCCGCCAGCAGTATAAACACCTACGCCTTGACCGACAGCATAAGTTTCTTTGGCATTACTTACACCAGTCTCGGCAACGATCTGCGCTGTTTCTTTAAAAACGATTTCCGCACTACCTGCACTATAGACCCCATACGCCGACCCGCTGCCGCTTTGCGCATGTACGGTAACAGCTTTATCTACTGTAACCTTACCGCCGGATTAGCACTGATACCCATAGCCGTACCTTTAGTACTGGTCGCTTTTATAGCCGCTGCTCCCTTAAGTTCAACATCGCCGTTACTGAAGCAGCTGATACCTGCAGCACTGCCAGCACCGGCAACTTCTATAACGGTATTACCGCCGATCTGCGTCAAAGCACGATCAGACGATGTCCCGCCATTATTATTGCTGTTGATACCTGTGACAGTCCCGGTATCAGAAACGGCTTTGATCTGGGCATCTTCCGCAACCTCAACCTTACCGCCGTTCCAACTCCAAAGTCCTGTCACTGCGCCGCCATCACTTTTACCAGCAACCTTTACAGCTCCGTTCATCTTCACTTCAGCGCCGCTAAAGCCCTGCACGCCTCTGATTTCTCCGCTGCCGCTGACTACATCAACAGCTGTCAGACCAGTTACATCAATCAGACTGCCGCTACCGGAAGCAAAAAGTCCATACCCATAGTCACCTGCGGTTTTGACGTTGACCTGCAACCCCTGCTGCGCTGTCAAGGATGAACCGCTTTGAATACATGCTCCGGCCGCCATATTTTTGGTGTTATTATTAGTCTCCGCCGTTAAAACTGCCTGCTTGGCAAAATTTATTTTAGCATCAGGAAAATATACACATACAGCAACACAACCAACATAATCATCTAAACCATCATTATTATAGGCTGTGATCTGGGTCTCACCGCTGAAATTGATATTCGTCTTAATGGTGTCCGCTGGATTTACAAGGCTGCCATCAACATAAATGCCAAAAGCACCGCCTGTTAAAATAGTCTTATCCGCCTCAAAATTCAATATATTATCTTTATCACGCTCTGTCACCGAAACAGCAGCGCCGCCAACAGTGCCATCAGCATCTGTAGTTTTGATGACGGTTTCCCTGCCTTTCAGCGTCAGGCTGCCGCCAGCTACCTCGATTCCCGGACCACCTGTATCCCGCTTTCTATCCTCGGGATTATTTTCGATCAGTACACTGCCCTCAGTATTATCAAAACTGAAACTGCCGCCATTGACATAAATCCCCGTAGCCGAATTGATTTTCAAACTGTCGGCATTTTCAGTAAAAATAACTTTACTTGCCGCACCAGTAACCATTATACCCATGCTTGACTGTGTAAGATTACCTTCGCCGATATTAGTCACTGCATTGTCAAACACGATACTGGCGCCGCTATTGGCATGAATTGTATAGTTACTTTTTGGATATTCTGTCAGATCTGTCACATCCAGCGTCCCGCCGGTAAAAGTCAGGCTTCCGGTCGAACCAGTCGCCAAAATATTACCGGTATTTAAAGGGCTCACGCCAGTCCCCTTGCCTGTCAGCGTCAACTTGTCACCAATAGCTACCGTCACGGTCTTGCCGCTCACTTTGATTGGTTGAAAAGAGTTGCTCCCTTTATTCTCAACTGTGTTCTCCCCTGTAAAGGTATACTTCACTTCGCCGCTGACAATATCGACCTCTTTAATACTGCCATAATCTGTTTCATTGCCTGTAATTGCAGCATTATACTCTGCAGCACCGCCCTCTTTACAGACATTCATCAGCAATAAACTCAAAAGCACCGCTTTCCCTAACCTTTTTCTTGTCACTGTTTCCATCCCTTTCCCTTGTTGCCAGTCAATTTTTACTTAAACAGTTATCTGTAAGAGCAAATATTTCGCTGTATCTGCAGCAGCTTCAGCAGCAGCCGCACTTCCTCAAGCGAATACTGCTCCTGCCCCTCAGCATCAGTACCGCACCTGCTTTTACACTCACTTTTGCCTTTGTTTTCTGCCTCTTCACCTCCATCTGTACAATGCGCTCCAGCCCACTCGACCGCAGCAGCCCTGTCCAGCAGTGCTTCGAGCGAACATCCTAAAACATTGGCGCTGCGTACCAGCAGCTTCAAGCTCACCAGCACGTTATTATGCTCAATATTGCTCAGATGCGTCTGGCTGATACCAAGCCGCTCGGCCAGCTGGTGCTGATTAAGCTGACGAACACTGCGCAGCAGCTTGATATTGCTGCCGATACGCAGCAGGCATTTTTCATCGTACATCTTCCACCTCCACTTTCTATGTCTCTTGCACACTTTGGGTCAAAACATTTAAACAGGAGCGTTTTTATTTGTTCAGCATCAAAAATATTTGTTTTAATAATATTTATATACATTGTAGCACATCTGTACCCCCCCGCAAGACACTTACTTTTTGCCTGTGTATCACTTTTTCGAGTCTTGTGGCGCATTACGCCAGCGGCTTTAAAACTGTCGGCGTCTGCGCTTTTATAATGGCATTATTACCCGCATGTTTTAAAAGCTGCCTAAAACTATTGCCTAAATTTCACGTGCAGCGGCTGCCTGTGCAAGCCTGCAACAGTTTATCACCATAATAAAAACGCCTGCTTTGAAAGCAGGCACTGCAAAAATAAAACACGCACAATTTATTTGTGCGTGTTTTAGCTAACTTTAAATATCCAGTTTTTTTTCATGCAGCCACTTTTCCAGTAACACTGCTATTTCCTGATTATTCATATCCGAAAACGGAAAATGCGTGTTGCCTTTTATTCCTATTTCCGGTAAATGAACCACGGCAGCGTCGCCGCCGTGACGGTTGACAGCATCTGCAAATAAGCGAGCCATCTGTAAGCGCACGCGCCAATTATCCTTGTTCCATTCCGCTGTAGGCACAGCAGGAATGTTATCACCATAATAGATGACTATTGGTATTTTAGTCAGCTTCTGAAAATCTTCTAACGCTATTTCCCTTCCCGCTAAAGCTCCGAAAGGACTTGTGGTTTCCAGCGGTTCAGGTACCTCTCCTGCGGGAAAAATAAACCCGCTGCCCGGTTCATAGGCAACGACCGCACGGATTTCAGGATTTTTTATAGCTGCCAGCCAGCCCGGACCGCCCCCCTGTGAATGGGTAACTAAAATTCCCGGTCCAGATTTATCAAATACTGCAGCTACAGCAGCACTGATAATATTTTCATCAAATGCACCCGTATTGGGAGTCATTTGTCTGAAAAACTGATTTAACGCTTCCTGATTTTTTGAAAACTGTACTCCCTCAAAAAAATCGGGCCAGTTCCCCAACCTGAAATTGCTGAACCATAACTGGTCATAGGTGGCGGCACTGATATTTTCTGCCGCCGTTGACTGCCCCGCTCTACCGCGGCGAGGCTGATCAATAAGATAGGTGCTGTAGCCTTTGCCTAAAAAAATATTTTGAAACCCATCTCTGCCATCAGGGGTAGTTTCCCAGGTTTTAGCCGATTGCCCGGCACCATGCAGAAAAACTAACGGATATTTATGAGCTTTAGCCGGCTTTTGATAAAAAACATATGCGTGATCTCCGTGCAGCGACTGGCCGGACTGATCGCTCGGAACCCTGTAATTAAAACTTCCGTCAGATCTTACTACCGTGCCGCCGGCGGCAAAACTGCCCTGCTCGGCTATTAAAACTGGTTTTTCAAAGGCCTGAACTGATGTTGCTGCGGCAAACGTCAATACCATCAGCGCTAAAACTTTAGCCGCTTTTGCTTTAAGCACCTCTCTCACCTCACTTATCTGGTTTTAACGGTCCATAGAAATAAGCTGCTGTTGCGCCGCCATCAATCAAAAAATCTGCACCGGTGATAAATGCTCCCTGCTGGCTCAGCAGCAATTCGGCTACGTTGGCAACTTCATCCGCCGTTCCGGGGCGGCCTGCCGGGCATTTTGCAAACATATTTTTATAAAACTCTCCTCTGGGGCCGTTAAATTCATCAAGCGCAAGCGGCGTTACGATAATGCCGGGCGAGATAGAGTTTATACGCGCACCTTTTACGCCCCATTTGATAGCTTCTGCCATTACACGTTTTACATTACAGCGTTTAGCCATTTGATACGCATGCAGTGTGTCTTTGATATTGGCCGGCTTTAATACTTCCAGCTGCAGCAGTTCTTCTGCCGGTGTAACAGCAAGCTGTTCGTCTGTTTCCGCACCTAAGGCAGCCATTCTGTGCCCAGACTGGCTGGATATCGTAACACCAGTACCACCAGCTTTGATCACTTTTCCTACTTCTTCCAACAAAACTGCTGTACCGTATAGATCCACTTTTAAAATAGTTTCGACAGAGGCCTGACTGGGTGAAACCCCGGCAGCATTGATAAGCATTGCGATCTCACCATATTTCTGCGCTGCAGCTATCATATTTAAAATTGATTTGCGCGAGGAAATATCCGCTTCTACCGCTACAGCGTCAAATCCGGCCTCAGCCATTATTTTAGTTACGGTTTGGGCGTTGTTTATATTTTTATCACTAACTACAATTTTTTTACCATGACCCATTCTTCTGGCGATCGCCAGGCCAATTTGTCCGGCACCAGTTAAAAGTATTACGTCCTGCATATACAAAAACTCCTTTATTCAACATGCTGATACAATTTATTTTACTGCTGAATGCTGCTGGTTACAGATGTGCGCCGTAAAAATCCTGTAATTTGGCAACAAACTGATTTACATACTGCGGCTGATAATAAGTTTGGATATGGGTCGCTCCGTCTACTAAAAACAGTTCTTTGTCCTGGGTGCCGGTTGCTTTCTGGAAGGCTTCCTGCGACATATACAGCGAATCTGCTTTGCTGCCGGCCATCATCAGCAGCGGCTGGTCAATCAGCTCGATATTATCGGCCGCATCCCACGACATCAGTTCCATTAAACTGCTGGTTGTATAAGCAAAGGTAGAATTGGGATGTCTGTGAGTTTTGCCATAATACATCATCCCTTCACGATAAAGGTCATTAGTTATTTTATTGATGCTTTCTTCCGTCAGCGCGTCAAAATCAACTGTGCCTGAATAAGCAATTTTACCGGTGGCGATTTCTTCTGCCCGCGCGTCAGAAGCCAGCTGCAGACGTTCCTGAACTGTATCCAGCTGGCTGTTCATATAGCCGTTCCTTCTTACCTGTCCGGAATTGAACATACTTAAGGTCGCAACTGCTTTAAAGCGTTTGTCTGATTTGGTGCATTCAAAGTATAACCGCCTCCGCCGCAGATGCCTAAAACTCCCAGACGGTCTTTATCTACCCCGGCATATGCGGAGATAAAATCTGCCATACCATGAATATCCTCTGTCCGAAAATAGGGTTTATCTATATTACGGGGCGTGCCGCCACTTGCTCCCTGATAGGCAGCATCGGCAGTGATCGTAACGTAACCGAGCTCGGCTAAACGCTGAGCATAAAGCCCCGCTACCTGTTCTTTTACCCCGCCATTGGGATGCGCTACTACTATCGCGGCATATTTTTTATCGCTGCTGTAATCTGCCGGAGTGTACACATTAGCGGCAATTTTTAAGCCGTGCAGCTTATACTTTACCGGATGAATATTTACCTGTCCGGCCACGTTTTTAGTTATCGCGCCCTGATAGACCAAACCGTATTTATTGCTTTCTTCTGCAGAAGCTGCCCCGCTGAAGCCAATGCCTAGCGCTAACACCAAACCAGATAATAGTAATTTTTTAGTAAATTTCATAATAACCTGTTCCTTCTTTCTTTATTTTTGCAGTAATAAACTGTCCAAAACCCGCTGTGCATTGCTGCCTGTTGCAGGGCCCGCTTTTTTATCCAGCAGCCTTACTGTTTCCTGCAGCTGCTCTGCGCTTATGCCAGTATTCATACTGACGCGCATATGCGAAGTCAGCTGGGCATTGACATTACCGATGCCTGCCAGCGCGCCGACTGTTGCCAGTTCTCTTTCCTGGCGGTTCAAAATATCACGTTCAAAAATATCGCCAAATAGATGTTCTTTCAGAAAGACGCCGATCACCGGAGCAAAATCATAGGTTCTGCCTGCCACGGGGCGGCCTACCAATTCGGTTTGAGTTTTTTCACCAATAGCATAGCGGTCACGTTTAGGATCTACCGGTGTTGCGTCACGGCCGATTTCATCGACGATACCGGCAGCCTTACGTTCATCTAAAACAGCGATCAAAGTATTGATGCCGTTCAAACTGCGCGGAAAACCGCAATAGGCATACATTTGTACTAAAACCTCTTTCACTTCATTGACAGTCATTCCATTGTCCAGAGCCTCGTTGAGCGCCGTTTTTAGATTAGGCAGGTCGCCCTGGGCGGTAAAGGCAGCTACAGTAACGATACTGGCCTGCTTAGCAGTCAGCGCTTTTGCAGCAGCTGCTTCACTATTGCCGTTAAAACCTGCCATACACACTGCCAAAGTCAATAATAATAAACTTTTTTTTAACATTTCCTCACCTCATTTTATTTAGGATACTGCCTGTCAGTTACCGTTTCCAGCCAGGTAACGCCTTCGTCACTGACTTCAGATACCGCAATATGCGACATCGATGTATTGGAAGAAGCTCCGTGCCAATGCTTGACGCCCGGCGGACACCAGACAACATCGCCCGGGTACAGGGCAACTATTTCCCTGCCCCATTCCTGCGTATATCCAAAACCTTCTGTGACGATCAGCGACTGACCTGTAGAATGGATATGCCAGTTAGTTCTTGCTCCGGGGGTAAAGCTTGCTACTGCAGCGTAAGTTTTCGAAGGGCTGTGGGCACTGAACAGACTGGTGGCCCAGGCTGTGCCTGTAAAATTTTTAGGGTTCGCCTGCACCGTCGCATTACTGCCGGCTTTCGTAACTGTCTGCAGCCCGGCGGTTTCCGCAGCGGCGACACTGCACAGCAGCAGCATCCCGGCAGCCTT
>ERZ859817.1006-NODE-1006-length-12613-cov-2.006291_pt1 | contig 12613 bp, 7 predicted proteins | sample MGYA00509986_ERZ859817 | MGnify/ENA primary metagenome ERZ859817 (study PRJEB30046, sample SAMN00715155) | human gut metagenome | study: EMG produced TPA metagenomics assembly of the A metagenome-wide association study of gut microbiota in type 2...
TGGGGCGGCTATCCCTCGAGGGCGGCCCGCTTTTTTACTGCCGATTCTTCCCGGCGGCACGGCCGTTTCGATATGGCTCTCGGATCATTTGGAATAATCGCGGGCGCCGAAAATCAGCGAACCGATACGCACCAGCGTCGCTCCGTATTCGAGAGCGATCCGGTAGTCGTGGGACATTCCGATCGAAAGGGTATCGAACTCCGGCCCGAAATAGGGCGACAACTCGCTCTTATACCGTTGCAAAGCGGCGAAATCCCGCCGGATGACCTGCTCGTCGCCGGTGTTGGTCGCCACGCCCATGACACCCCGCACCCGCAGGTTGGGCAGCCGTGCAAAGGCGCCGCTGCGAACGTATTCCTGCAATTCCGCCCACTCCCAGCCCGATTTGGACTCCTCGTCAGCCACGTGGATCTCCAGCAGTACGTCGATCGTACGGCCCGCAGCGGCAGCGGCTTTCTGGATCGCCTCGGCCAGCCGAACGCTGTCGAGCGAATGGATCATCGCCACGAAAGGCACGACCATCTTCACTTTATTGGTCTGCAAATGGCCGATCAGGTGCCATTCGATGTCCTTGGGAAGCTCCTCGTACTTCTGAGCCATCTCCTGAGGCCGGTTCTCTCCGAAAATCCGCTGGCCGGCTTCGTAAGCCTCCATGATCCGCTGGGCAGGGTAGGTTTTTGAAACGGCCACCAGCTCCACCTGCCCGGGCAAGGAGCTTTTGACCCGCAATATCCGATCTGCTATCGACATCCTACAATCTCTCCAATTTTACAGTGAAGTGACGCATCAATTCCGTCTCCCAGACGATTTTAACGCCTCGTTTTATTTCGTCACGACGATCGTAAACATTTTTTAGAGCCGCTGCGATTACATCCATATGATTGTTGGTATAAACACGCCGAGCGATACACAAGCGGAGCAGATCAAGGCCTCCAAAGCGATTTTCACGAGTTACAGGGTCACGGTCTGCGAGGATATAACCGATTTCACAACCACGGATACCGGCCTCCAAATACAACTCGATAGCGAGAGTTTGCGCAGGGAACTCTTCTTTCGGAACACTCGAGAGCACCTTGTCGGCATCGACAAACAGCGCATGACCTCCGACAGGTCTTTGATAGGGAATACCGTATTCATCCAAACGCGCCGCAAGATATTGAACCTGTTTGATACGTGTTTCGATATTATCAAACTCGGTATTTTCCTCAAGACCAACGGCCAAAGCCGCCATATCCCGGCCGTTCATACCTCCGTAGGTAAGATAACCTTCAAAAGGAATACAGAATTTTTTTGCACCTTCATACCAGTCTTCATGCCTGGTAGCAATAAAACCGCCCATATTTACGAGGCCGTCTTTCTTGGAGGACATAGTCATGCCATCAGCCAAAGAAAACATCTCCTTTACGATCTCCTTGATGGTCTTGTCCGCATACCCGTCCTCCCGGGTCTTGATGAAATAGGCATTCTCCACGAAGCGTGCCGAATCGAAAATAACACGTTTGCCGTATTTGTCCGCAAGGGCGCGCACCTCCCGCAGGTTTTGCATGGAAACAGGCTGGCCACCGGCGGTATTATTGGTGACTGTCACGATGATGAAAGGAATTTTGTCCTTATATTGCTTCAGGGCTGTTTCCAGTTTTGCAGGATCGACATTGCCTTTGAACGGCACTTCCAATTGGGTGTCTTTCGCCTCATCTACAGTACAATCGAGCGCTACGGCTTTACGGCTCTCTATATGCCCCTTTGTCGTATCAAAATGCGAGTTGCCCGGGACAATATCTCCGTTATGCACCAGATGACTGAAAAGAACATTCTCTGCGGCTCGTCCCTGATGGGTCGGAATTACATATTCAAATCCGGTCAGCCGGGTAATGGTATCTTTCAACAGAAAGAAAGATGAAGAGCCGGCATAACTCTCATCTCCCATCATCATCGCCGCCCATTGGCGGTCGCTCATCGCACCCGTACCCGAATCGGTAAGGCAATCGATATAAACTTGATCCGCTTTTAATTGAAATAAATTGTAGTGAGCTTCTTTGATCCATTTTTCACGTTCTTGTCGCGTACTTTTACGGATAGGTTCAACCATTTTAATTTTCCATGATTCAGCAAAAGGCAGTTCCATAATATAATTTTTTACTAATTAATAGAATTAAAAAAAGATTTTTATTAGTACATACGCTAACAAAGATAGTGAAATTTGCGATATTAAAAAAGAAAGAAGAAGTAAAAATTTGTTTTGATTCTTCTTTCTTTTACAGGCAGACCTACAGCACGGAGCGGGACAACCGCTCTTCCGGCCGGTAAGCCGGCGACGGCTACCAACCGCCGCCCAACGCCTTGAACAGATTCACATAATTGATATACTGTTGAGCTACGAGGTTCACATACTCCATCTGCGACTGGTACATGTTTCGTTCGGCGTCGATCACGTCCAGATAGGCCGACATACCATTGCGGTAGAGCGAATTGGTCATCGTGGCGATCTCGATATTGGCCCGGAGCAACCGGGCGTAATTCTCGGCCTGGCTGCGGTAGGTAGCGATGTCGAGCAGACTCTTTTCCACATCGCCCAACGCTTCGAGCACGGTCTCCTCATAGGCGAACACACTCTGATAATATCGCTCCCTGGCAACCTGCTCCTGCCGCTTGACTTGCCGAAATTAAAGATCGGCTGCACAAGCGACCCGACGGCCGACCACGCCCACGAATGACCGTCGGAAATACCTTCGATCGAACTGGAAACGATACCCCCGGCTCCGGTCAGCGTAATCGACGGAAAACGCTTGCTACGGGCAAGCCCCACGTTCGCGGCCGCCTCATCCATGTTGAACGAAGCCTCCATGATGTCGGGACGCCGCTCGAGCAATTCCGAAGGAAGTCCGACGGGAATATCCATTACCTGATAATTGTCCAGCAAGGCATCGTCGAAAGTTTCGTCCCCGAAATAGGAGGGATTCTCGCCGAGCAGGACACAAAGGGCCAGACGCGACTGCTCGACGGCACGCTGATACTGCGGAATATCGGCCTCGGCCTGATAGACGAGGCTCATGGCTTGCTGAAGGGCCACGCCGTTGGACATGCCGTAACGGGCGAGCGAATCCACGAGCGCCGCCGACTCCCGGCGCAGCACATAGCTCTGCCGGGCGATCCGCAGGTCGCGGGTGTATTGAAGCACGGTAAAATAGGAGGTGGCGACTTCCGCCGTCAGCGACAGCATCACGCCCCGATAGCCCCACTCCGAAGAGTAGAGAGCTGCCTTAGCCGCCCGGTTAGCGCTGCGGAGTGTTCCGAAAAGGGGTACTTCCCAGGAAATCGACGGTTCGATCGTATATTGTTGGGTCGTACCGGTCGGCTCGGTATAGTTTCCCTGTGCCGAAAGATTCAATCCGACCGACGGCAGGAAAGGCGCACGGGCCACGGCGATATTGGCGCGAGCTTCGAAGATGCGCGAAGCCGCCTGCGCCAGATTGCGGTTGTTCTCGAGCGCGTGCTCCACCAGGCGATTGAGCGTCGAATCCCCGAAAATCTCCCACCAGGCGAAAGGCAGCGACACCGAATCCTGCGGGAAATCGCCCGCGAAGCGATAATTCTCAGGCACTTCGACCTGCGCGTCGTAGAGTTTCGGAGTGCACGATGCCAGTGCGGCAGCGAACAGAATGATTGCAAAGTATCGTTTCATGACTCTTTTTGTTTTAACTCCCGCTTGTGTTCGAACTTGCCGACACGGGCAACCAGATAATACAGAGCAGGGTAAATGAAAATGCCCAGCATCGTGGCGAGCAACATACCGCCCACCAGAGCCATACCCATAATATTGCGGGCCGTAGCATAGACTCCGCTGGCGAAGATCAGCGGCATGACGCCCAGGATGAACGAGAAGGCGGTCATCATGATCGGCCGCATACGCAGCCTCGCCGCCTCGATCGTCGCGGCCTTCAGGTCCATGTTCTTCTCGAAGAAGAGCTGATCGGCATATTCCACGACCAAAATGGCATTCTTGGCCGAAAGACCGATCAGCATGACCAACGAGATCTGCATGTAGATATTATTGATAAACTCAGGGCTGACCAGGTACGCCGCACCGACAAATAACAGTGCGCCGAGCACCGCGAGCGGGACACTCAACAGGATCGCCAGCGGCAGCCCCCGCTGTTGTAGAGGGCCGAAAGAGTCAGGAACACGAAGACAATAGCCAGCAGGTAAACGGCGCCGCTGCTACCCGAAGCCGTCTTTTCCTGATAGGATAAGCCGCTCCAGGTGGTTCCGACCGCCTCGGGTAGCACGTCGGCGGCCACCGCTTCGATGGCGTCCATCGCCTGACCGGTCGAAACTTTCGCGGCGGGATTGACCGTCAGCTCGATCGACCGGTAGAGGTTGAACTGCGAGACGAATTCGACACCCGTAGTATCCCGTACGGTCGTGAACGACGAAACGGGAATCGAGTTGCCCTGACCGTCGTCCACGAAATAGCTTTCGAGCGAATACTTGTCACGACGGTACTCGGGCGCAGCCTGGATATAAGTCTGGTAAAGTTTTCCGAACCGGTTGAAATTGTTGATATAGGAACCGCCGAGCAGAGTGCTCATCGTCTTGTAGAAACTCCGGAGCGGCACGCCCTGTGCCAGCGCTTTCTCCTTATCGACTTCGATTCGCCGCTGGGGGATGCCGGCGTTGAACTGGGTGGTCACGGAGCCGATCTGCGGCTGCTTGCGCAGCGAATCCATGAAGCGCATGGTTTCGTCCGCCAGGAACTCCGTACCCCGGCCTTCAAGATCCTGTACCTGCAACGTAATGCCGGACGTTACGCCCAAACCGGGGATCGATGGCGAGATAAAGGCGTAGCTGACGGCCTCGGGAACTGCCACGTACAACTCCTCCGTCAAGGCGGAAGCGATCTGAGAAGAGGTCTTGCTGCGCTGGCTGTAATCGACCAGCTTCACGAAGATAATACCGCTGTTGCTCGAAGCGATACCCGCCAGCATATTGAAACCGGCGGCAAAGGAGGTCGCCTCGACATCCGGACGCTGCCGGACGAGTTCATCGACCCGCTGCATCGCCTTGACGGTGGTTTGCAGGGATGAAGCCTCGGGCGTCTGCACGAAGACCATGACATACCCCTGATCCTCGTCGGGCAGGAAGCCCGAAGGCAGGAAGTGCCAGATCACGGCGATAGCGGCAAGGGTTACGGCGACGATTCCTCCGGTACGCTTCAGGTGACCGATAAAACGGGTGGTAGCCGATGTGTATTCTTCGGTACGTTTGCCGAACCAGCGGTTGAAAGCGGCGAAGAATCCCTTCTGCACCTTCGGGCGCGGCTTGAGCAGCAACGCGCACAGCGCAGGCGAAAGGGTGAGGGCATTGAACGAAGAGATGCAGACCGATACGGCGATCGAGATCGAGAACTGCTGGAACAGCAGACCCGTGATACTCCCCATGAACGATACGGGAATAAACACGGCCAGCAGTACGACGGTCGTAGCGACGATCGGCGACGAGACGCTGTGCATCGCTTCGACGGTCGCCTGCTTCGCACTCAGCCCCTTCTCGATATTGACCTGCACGGCCTCGACCACCACGATCGCGTCATCGACCACCAGGCCGATGGCCAGCACCATACCCAACAGCGAGATGATATTGATCGAGAACCCGAGTAGCGGGAAGAGCGCGAAAGCGCCGATGATCGACACCGGAATCGCCAGCAGCGGGATGAGCGTCGCACGCCAGTCCTGCAGGAAGAGGAAGATGATGGCGATCACCAGAATCAGAGCGATAATGAGCGTGACGAAAATATCCTTCACGCCGGCTTCGATACTGGTCGTGGCATCGACCATCGAAGTATAGGTAATGCCATCGGGGAAGCGCTTGGAAAGGCGCTCCATTTCGGCCTTGACCGAATTGCCCACATCGACGGCATTGCTGCCCGGTTGCTGATAAATGACAAGCAGGGCGGTCGGGTCGCTATTGAAGAGCGATTCGACACCGTACTGGCGGCTGCCGAGAGCCACGTCAGCAATATCGCTCAACCGAACCTGCTCGCCTTCGGGAGTGGTGGAGATAATGATGTCGCCGAACTGCTCCGCATCGTAGATCTGGGGCGGCATGGTCACCGTATAGGTATAAGTCACGTCGCCCGCAGCGGGTTCCCCGCCGAACTTGCCCGCCGGAAAGATGCCGCCCTGCGCTTCGACAGCCGCAAAAACCTCGTCGAGCGAGATCTTGTAGTAATCCAACAGGTCGGGCTTCAGCCAGATACGCATGGCGTATTCACCGGCGCCCATAATGTCCACCTTACCTACGCCGTCGATCTTCAACAGTTCGTTCTGGATGTTGATATAGGCGTAGTTGGAGAGAAAATCGCCGGTGTAGCGTCCGTCGCTGGTGAGCGAATAGACGATCAGAAAGCCGGTCATGGTCTTGCGCGTGGTGACGCCCTGCTGGGTCACCGACGCGGGAAGTTGCGAAAGGGCCGTCGAAACATTGTTCTGCGTAAAAATAGCGTCCATGTTCGGATCGGATCCGATATCGAAGGTCACCTGCAGATTCATCGACCCGTCGTTGGCGCTCGTAGCCTGCATATAGAGCATATCGCTGACACCCATGATGCTCTGCGAAACGGGCGTGGCGACCGCATTGTTCACGGTTTCGGCATCGGCACCGGGATAGGTCGTCGAAACTTCGACGACAGGAGGCGTAATGTCGGGATACTGCTCGACGGCAGGTCGAATATAGAAATGATACCCAGCAGCACGATAGCTGCCGCCAGCGCAATGGCGAAAATGGGCCGCGCGATGAAAAATTTTCCCATACCTGCCTATTTTTTAACGGGAACGACCCGCATTCCCTGACGAAGTTTCTGCAAACCGGTCACAGCGACCGTTTCTCCCGGTTCCAGGCCCGACTCGATGGCCCACATTCCGCCGAACGTCTCGCCCGGCGTAACCTTGCGGTATTCGGCCGTGCTGTCCGGCCGGATTACCCAGACCGACGATACGTCGAGAGTCTGCACGACACTCTGCTGCGGCACCAGTACACGGGGCAGCTTCGCCCCGATATTGGCTTCGACACGCGCGAACTGTCCGGTCTTGAGCCGGTAGGAAGGATTCGGGAAGCGGACGATCAGCACGATCGTCCCCGTAGCCGAAGATACGGCCGTCCGGGTGTAATCGTACTTGCCGAAAAGCGGATAGCGGGTACCGTCCGCCTCGTAAAGCACGATCTCCGAAAGCAGTTCGGCGTTGTCGTAGATATTCGTCCGATTGCTGTCCAACCGAAGGAATTGCGTCATCGGAATCGCAATGGGGACCTGGACCGTATCAATATTCATAATCGTGGTGAGGGTCGGAATTTGCGTACCCGGACCGACATAATCACCGACGGAGCCGTTCGAAGATTCGATAATGCCGTCTATCTGTGCATAGATCTTCGTGTAGCCCAGATTGAGCTGGGCATTCCGCAGAGCCTGCCGGGCCGACTTCACGTCGGCCTCCGAAGCGGCGTACTGCGCCGTATATTGGTCGAGTTGCGTACCGCTGATGGCATTGATCTTGGCCAGCGGCACCGCCCGGTCGAAATTGTTCTTGGCTTCGAGCGCCAGCGCACGGCTCGACTCCAGAGCCGCTTGAGCCGAAAGCAGGGCAGTGTAATACTCACTGTCGTCGATTTCGAAAATCAACTGACCCTTGCGCACGGGCATACCTTTTTTATAGTGCCGGGCTACGAGAAACCCGCTCACACGGGGTTCGACCACCACTTCGTTATCGCTGTTGATCTGGGAAATGAAGCTCCGCCGCGTATAGAGCAAATCGAACTCGGCGACAGCGATTTCGATCTCCATCGGCGGCATCTGCCCGGTATGTCCGGAACGGGAACCGCAGGAAACCGCGAGCAAAGAGAGCGCGAGCAGGATAAAGGGAATTGAAGACGATCTGTAACACATAGTTTCTGCATTTTTCGAAATACACGGCAAGTTATGTGCCTCAACTTGCGGTCAATTCAAATTTTTCGGAGAATAATGTCCCTTTCGGCCCCTCAGGGCGAGCCGGGAGCCCGAATCCGCCCCCCGGCAGGAGCACAGCGGACAGCCGCTCCCGCCTCCCGTCGAAAAACATCCCGTCGCATCCGAAACGAACGAACCGGCCGGACAACATCCGGCATAAATGCTCCCGACGCATCCCGTCCCGGTTTTTACGATACCGGTTGAATTCCGGAAAAAGGGATGCGGCTGGTTTTGTTTTATTTCCGGTTTATGCTATCTTTGCGAAAATAACTTTTGCCCGGACCGGCCGTATTCCGGAAACACGGAACCGCATCGTTCAAGGAATACGCGCCGTTCTCACTCAAAATAAAAAATTCTCGCATGAAAAAACTATTCCGAACCCTGTTTGCCGCAGCCCTGTGCTGTCTGACATTCAAGGCGACAGACGCCTGCACCAACTTCATCATCACCCGGGGAGCCTCCTCGGACGGCTCGGTGATGGTCTCCTACGCCGCCGACTCCCACCAGCTCTACGGCGCACTCTACAAAACCTTCGCCGGGCGCTACAAACCCGGCACGATGCTCCCGGTCTATGACTGGGACTCGGGCCGCTACCTGGGAGAAATTCCGCAAGCGGCACAAACATACGCCACGATCGGCAACATGAACGAACATTCGCTCATCATCGCCGAATCGACCTACGGCGGACGCGAGGAGCTGGCCGATTCGACGGGTCGCATCGATTACGGCTCGCTCATCTACATCACCCTGCAACGCGCCAAGACTGCCCGCGAAGCGATCCGGATCATCGTGGATCTGGCCAACACCTACGGCTACGCTTCGAGCGGCGAATCCTTCTCGATCGCCGACCAGAACGAAGCCTGGATCATGGAGCTGATCGGCAAGGGCTGCGAGCTCGATGCCGAGGGTAACAACACCCGCAAGGGCATCGTCTGGGTAGCTCGCCGCATTCCCGACGGATACGTTTCGGCACACGCCAACCAGTCGCGCATCACGACTTTCCCGCTCGACGATCCCGAGAACTGCCTCTACGCTCCCGACGTGATCTCCTTCGCCCGTGAAAAGGGCTATTTCAACGGCCCGGACGAGGAGTTCAGCTTCTGCGATGCCTACGCTCCGGCCGATTTCGGCACGGTGCGCGGATGCGATGCCCGCGTGTGGGCGTTCTTCCGCACCGTAGCGGACGACATGGATCAATACACGGACTATGCAATGGGATACAACATGTCCAACCGGATGCCCCTCTGGGTGAAACCCCGCACCAAAGTCGATCCCAAGACCGTTTTCGACGCCATGCGCGACCACTACGAAGGAACTCCGATGGACATGACCCAGGACATCGGTGCGGGCGGACATGCCCTGCCGTACCGCTGGCGCCCGATGGATTTCGAAGTGGACGGCGTAACCTACCTGAACGAGCGTGCGGTAGCAACCCAGCAGACCGGATTCTGGTTCGTGGCACAGGCCCGGCCCTGGCTGCCGGACGACATGGGCATCCTCTGGTTCGGGGTGGACGACGCAGCGACATCCTGCCTGACGCCGATCTACTGCTCGGCAACCGAGGTTCCCGAATGTTTCCGCGAGGGCAACGGCACGATGCTCAAATATTCGCCCACGTCGGCATTCTGGCTCTTCAACCGCGTAACCAACTTCGCCTATCTGCGTTACGATCTGATCGCGGCCGACATCCGCAAGGTGGTTGACGAGTGGGAGAATACCCGTTTGGAGGAGGTCAAACAGATCGACGCAGCCACAGAGGGCGACTCGCCCAAGAAACGGCAGAAACGGCTTACCCGTTATTCGGTGGATATGGCCCGGCAACTCTTCGACCGCTGGACGGAACTCGACCGGTACCTGCTCGTCAAATACATCGACGGCAACCTGAAGAGCGAAACCGAACCGGGTAAATTCCTCGACAACGGCAACGGGCGCGACATTCCCGACAAGATCCAGTTCCCGGGCTATAACGAAAAGTGGAAACGCGCCGTAGTAGCCGACCACGGTGAAGTGCTGAAAGTAATTCAATAAACACATACAAAAAATATGAAATACGATATCATTGTGATCGGCAGCGGTCCGGGCGGTTACGTAGCCGCCATCCGCGCTGCTCAACTGGGTAAGAAAGTGGCTGTCGTAGAGCGTGCCGAGGCCGGCGGCGTATGCCTCAACTGGGGTTGCATCCCGACCAAAGCGCTGCTCAAGAGCGCCCAGGTTTACAACTATTGCAAGTCGGCCGAACATTACGGACTCAACTTCGCAGGCGAAGTGCGGCCCAACCTCGAAAAGATCGTAGCCCGCTCGCGCGGCGTGGCCGAAACGATGAACAAAGGCGTGTTGTTCCTGCTCAAAAAGAACAACGTGGAGCTGATCAACGGCTTCGCAAAACTGAAAGGAAACGGCCGGATCGACGTGGACGGCACGGAGTACGAAGCCGACCACATCATCCTCGCCACCGGAGCACGGCCCCGCGAAATGCCGTTCATGCCCATCGACGGAGAGCACGTGATCTCCTCGAAGCAGGCGCTCGTACTGCCCAAACTGCCCGAAACGATGATCGTCGTGGGATCGGGTGCCATCGGCAGCGAGTTCGCTTATTTTTATGCCGCACTGGGTGTGAAGGTCACCATCGTCGAATATCTGCCCCAGATCATGCCCCTCGAAGACGAAGAGGTCGCCAAGACTATGGAACGCGCTTTCCGCAAGTTGAGAGCGACGATCCTCACCTCGACCACCGTGAAATCGGTGAAAGTAAACGCCGAAGGCAAGTGCGACGTCGAGATCGAAGGCAAGAAGGGCGCAGAGACGCTGGTTGCCGACATCGTCCTCTCGGCCGTCGGCATCAAATCCAACATCGAAGGCATCGGCCTGGAAGAGTTGGGTATCAAGACCGAGCGCGACAAAGTCCTCGTCGATAAACAGTACCGCACCAACGTACCGGGCGTTTATGCCATCGGCGACATCGTACCCGGCCCGGCCCTGGCGCACGTAGCGTCGGCCGAGGCGCTCTGCTGCGTGAATGCCATCTGCGGCGTACATTCCGAGCCGGTGGATTACACGACGATTCCCTCGTGCGTATTCACCTCGCCAGAAGTGGCTTCGGTCGGTATGACCGAGCAGCAGGTCAAGGAGAAGGGCATCGACTACAAAGTGGGACGCTTCCCCTTCACCGCTTCGGGCAAAGCGACCGCCGCAGGCGACCGCGACGGCTTCGTAAAACTGATCTTCGACCAGAACGACAAGCTGCTGGGCGCACATCTGGTGGGAGCGAACGTAACCGAAATGCTGGCCGAGCCGACGCTTGCCAAATCGCTGGGAGCGACGGCGCAGCAAATTGCACACACAATCCACGCACACCCGACCATGAACGAAGGAGTTATGGAGGCGGCCGAGGTAGCTCTGGGTGCCGCGATCCACGTATAAATCGAAAATTACCGCAATGCGAACGGGGACGGCCTGCACAGGATCGTCCCCGTTTCATTTGCATACGCCCGTCAAGGAGTAATCGATAACACCGAAGGAATCATGGCCCCGGGACGATCGGCGATTGAATGAAAAGAAAAGCGGCCGAACGAAACAATCGAAGAGAAAACCGCCCGAACATAAGGGAAAACAGGCTGCCGGATCGAAGCGAAGGCGGCCTCTACTTTTCCACCGATGAAAAATAGCGGAGAGCGGGCAGCCGGGTTTCCCGCACGAATACTTCCGGCGGATAGAGCACATCGCTCAGGAAAAGGCCCTGGGCGGGTGCTCCGGCACTCGACCGCGAAAGATCGCGGCTGGCGACGATGTCGCGGAACTGTTCAACGGTATAACGTCCCCGGCCCACATCGACCAGCGTGCCGAGATAGCCCGCACCATATTCCGCAGAAAGCGGTCCGCACGAATCGTAAAGCAAAGCGTACCGTCCCGGCCGACCGTCCAGTCGGCCCGTTTGAGATGGCAGATATTGGTCTTGTTGTCGGAATTGAGTTTGGCGAAGGAGGTAAAGTCCTCATACTCCATCAGAACGTCGGCCGCACGGTTCATCGCCGCCACGTCCAGAGGGACGTAATATTGCCAGGAAGCGGCTCGTGTAAAGGGATTCTTGCGCGGTTCGATATAATAGCGGTACTCCCGCTCCCGGGCACTGAAACGGGCGTGGGCATCGGCCGCGACCGGCACGATACGGCTTACGGCGATATCGCCGGGAAGCATATGGTTGAGCTTGAAAACGACCTGTTCCGGATCGGCGACGGGAGAGGAAGTGTCGAAATGCGCCACGTAATAGGAGGCATTCACTCCCGTATCGGTGCGTCCGGCACCGGTCAACAGAATCGGTTCACGGAGCAGGGTAGAGATTGCCCCTTCGATCGTCTGCTGTACCGACGGCATATCGGGCTGCCGCTGCCAACCGCAATAGGCTCCGCCGTTGTATCTCAATTCGATAAAATAACGCATCGTTTTTCCATTTATCACATCTTGCAGGCAGTCCCCGCATTTCGGGAGGAATCCCAGCCGGCTCGTCCCGAATCTTTCGATCCCGAGCCGAGAATCACGGCTGATCGGATCTCCATTCGCAAAAAGAATCCGAACCCATGATACTCTGCAAAGATAGTGAAAGGTGAGAGCAATCGT
>ERZ859817.1007-NODE-1007-length-12613-cov-1.829750_pt1 | contig 12613 bp, 12 predicted proteins | sample MGYA00509986_ERZ859817 | MGnify/ENA primary metagenome ERZ859817 (study PRJEB30046, sample SAMN00715155) | human gut metagenome | study: EMG produced TPA metagenomics assembly of the A metagenome-wide association study of gut microbiota in type 2...
GTGTTTACAAGCAAAGGGGCGGTCATAGTGGGAAGCTATATAAAGGACGTTCCCTCCGCTTGTATGAAAATATGAAAAAGTGTATGAAAAAAGCTTATCGCCTTTCAACGATATTTATAATACGGCATAAATGTGACCAAAAGAAGTCCATATTATGAAATAAATATGTCTTCTATGTATTCTGTGTTATCTGTTTATTATCAGAAAAAATGTAAAACAAAAATAAAAAACAAAATAAAAAATGCTTGACATTTATAACAACATGTATTAAACTAAATATCGTTGCAGCGATACATAATCAATTGATTCATCAATTAGCAGCATATCGGAATGTGGCTCAGCTTGGTAGAGCGCTTCGTTCGGGACGAAGAGGTCGCGTGTTCGAATCACGTCATTCCGATTCTTCAAGGATTTCAGTACGGATATGTGAGCAAATCCTTGGCAGGGGGGGAGAGCCGGTTTAGAGTTCATCTAAACCGGCTCTCTTTTTGCACCCGGGAGCGCGATATGCGATACGGGAAACTGCTGTGTAAAGAGCGGCTGTGGTTCTAAACTTTACTTGTGCAGCAGTTTTGTCCACAGTTCTTTACTTCTTAAACTTCCTATATAATAGCTGTTAATTTTCGGTGTTTCAAAATCCAGAAGAGGAATTGTACGCAGTTTTTTATCTGCAAGCTCCTGTTCGATCATTTTGTCGGGCAGAAAGCTGTAACCGGTTGTGTTAATCAGATAGGGAATCAGTTTGGTGCTGTTGTCAATTTCAAACTTAAACTGATAGTGTGTCGGAAAGAGATTCCGAATAAATTCTCCAACGTCATTGAGTGCAAAGTTACACATCATATATTTAATAGAAGTCAGTTCTTCTTTTCGGATACCGTCCGCATGCAGCATATTATCATAACCGGTCGCAAGCACAAGATTGTCCGTGTGAAAATGGTGACATTCAAAGCCTGCGCGTACCAGCGGGACTGATGTAAAGACACAGTCTAAAATGCCGTCCATTAACAGCTGGATCATATCGGAAGAATGACCAATCGTGACTTTGACAGAGTGCTTTTTAGAAGCGCTTTCAAAGCCGGAAATCAGCGGAAACAGGTGACATTCATAAATGGAATTGGTCGAGCCGATGCGCAGACTGTTTTCGTAAGTGACGGAGGAGTGCATTTCCTTTAAAGAGGCTTCCTCCAATTCAACAATACGTGTGGCATATTTTAAGAAAATACGACCGTCTTCCGTAAGTGAAACATGTTTTTTATCGCGGTAAAACAGCGGCTTTCCGACTTCCTTTTCCAGCTCGCAGATACGCTTTGTTACGGTGGATTGGGAAATGTAGAGGGAAGTGGCGGTCTGCGAAAAACTGTTTAATTGGCAAGGGTAATAAAGGTTTTTATGGATTGTGAATTCATGGCGCTCTCCTTATATTTTGAACAGGCATTAGGGAATGTATCAATATTCCAGTTATTGTTCAGAGCCAGCCTCCAAAATGTTGCACATTTTGTCGGTGTGGCGTATCCGCCAAATAGATTTTCAGCCATATTTGTTCACTCATGCGAGCATGGTTCACAAATATGCTTGAAAATCTGCCTGGCTCTGAACAGAAACATATTCCAAAAAGGAATTATAGTTATTTAAATAATTCTCTTTACAAATTTTACAGGATACGGCTATAATTAGTCAATAGAAGTCAATAGAAAAAGAAATGGAGGAACAGGTTCATGGGAATGACTATGACACAAAAGATTCTTGCGGCACACGCAGGTCTTTCAGAAGTAAAGGCAGGACAGCTGATTGAAGCGGATTTAGACCTTGTACTTGGAAATGATATTACATCTCCGGTTGCAATTCATGAGATGGATAAGATGACAGTAAAAACTGTATTTGATAAGGATAAGATTGCACTTGTACCGGACCATTTTGTACCGAATAAGGATATTAAGTCTGCCGAGCATTGCAAATGTGTCAGACAATTTGCGATGAAGCATGATATTACAAATTACTTTGAAGTGGGACAGATGGGTATTGAACATGCACTGCTTCCGGAACAGGGACTTACGGTTGCAGGCGACGTTATTATCGGTGCGGATTCACATACCTGTACATACGGTGCGCTCGGCGCATTTTCTACAGGTGTAGGTTCAACGGATATGGCTGCCGGCATGGCAACAGGCAAGGCATGGTTTAAAGTACCGTCTGCAATTAAATTTGTACTGACAGGCAAGCCAAAGAAGTGGGTCAGCGGAAAAGATGTTATTTTACATATTATCGGCATGATTGGCGTAGACGGCGCGCTGTATAAGTCTATGGAATTTACAGGAGACGGCATTGCCAATCTGACAATGGACGACCGTTTTACGATTGCAAACATGGCAATCGAAGCCGGCGGAAAGAACGGTATCTTCCCGGTTGACGATTTGACAAGAGCATATATGAAGGAACATTCAAAGAGACCGTTTGTAGAATATACAGCAGATGACGATGCAGAGTACGAACAGGTTATCAATATTGATTTATCAGAAATTGAACCGACAGTTTCTTTTCCGCATCTTCCTGAAAATACACATGTAGTAGGAAGCTTTGACGACATTAAGATTGACCAGGTCGTTATCGGTTCCTGCACAAACGGACGTATTGACGATTTACGCTATGCGGCAAAGATTTTAGAAGGCAGAAAAGTGGCAAAGGGACTGCGTGTTATTGTTATTCCGGCAACACAGAAGATTTATATGCAGGCAATCGAAGAAGGACTGGTTCAGACATTTATCCGTGCAGGCGCAGTAGTCAGCACACCGACCTGTGGACCGTGTCTTGGCGGTTATATGGGTATCCTTGCAGAAGGAGAACGCTGTGTATCTACAACTAACCGTAACTTTGTAGGACGTATGGGACATGTAGACTCTGAAATTTATCTTGCGAGCCCGGCAGTTGCAGCAGCAAGTGCGGTTACAGGTAAAATCAGCCAGCCGTCAGACCTTGGATTATAAGAATCGTATCAGAATGGAGGAACAACATGAAAGCAGAAGGCAGAGTATTTAAGTATGGCGATAATGTAGATACAGATGTTATCATTCCGGCAAGATATCTGAATTCATCAGACCCGGCAGAACTCGCAACGCATTGTATGGAAGATATTGATAAGGATTTTGTAAAAAAGGTTCAGAAAGGCGACATTATCGTTGCCAATAAGAACTTTGGCTGTGGTTCATCCAGAGAACATGCGCCAATTGCAATTAAGGCAGCAGGTGTAAGCTGTGTTATTGCAGAAACCTTTGCAAGAATTTTCTACCGCAATTCCATCAATATCGGTCTTCCGATTATCGAATGTCCGGAAGCTGCAAAGGCAATTGAAGCCGGTGATGAGGTGGAAGTGGATTTTGACAGCGGCGTGATTACCGATAAAACAACAGGAAAGTCTTACACCGGTCAGGCATTTCCTGAATTTATGCAGAAGATTATCAAAGCAGAAGGTCTGATTAATTACATTAACCAGAAGTAAAATGATAAAAGTGTCTGTGCAGGCAGGTATCGCAGTATCATCTGTGTCTGCACAAAATAGAAAAGCGGCAGAAATTCTTGAATCTATGATTTGAATTTCTGCCGCTTTTTAGTAAGTGAGTCCTAACTGTTCGATATAGCGGCGGAACCTGCGTGAAATTTTTACCGTATTATAAATAGAAGCGTATTCGATGTGGGACAGTCCTTCGATATAATTCCGGGTGTAGTTCTTAAAATCCGGCAGCTGTTCTGCAAGTAAATCAATGGCGCGGTTATAGGCAATCGCGGCTTCATTTTCCGACGTATAAGTGCCGATGTATAGTTGCCGTTAATGTGGATACGGGTTCTGTATAAAATCCGTCCGTTTTTTTCAATCTGTTCTACGCCGTTGTACCGGTTGACAACGGCAACATTGGAATAGCGGAAATCGTGTTCGTCACCGTTGCGGAATAAATAATCCTTTCCTTTTACGGAGTGGCTGCGGATACCGAAGCGTGCTAAAATACTGGTCTGCATACCGAAGTCATTGACAAAAAAATAACCGCCGCGGCTCATGATTTTGTGTCCTGAATAGTAAAATAAATCTTCAATATCAAAAGTCAGCACAATTTCCGGTGAAAAAAAGTATAAAAAATATTTATCACACAGATAAACCGGTGTTTTAATATAAATGTTATTATCCCGGAGATTCAAAAGAATCATAAATTTTTCAAAAGCCAGTGCAGAAGTGCAGGAGGAGTAGCTTGTTATTTTTTCTGCAGCATTGACAAAATGGGAACTTTTTTCATCCCGCACAATGGCATTGGCTTCGGAATAGACGGCGGCAGCAGTCTTGTAATCGTCAAAGCTTCCAAGACTGATATGTTTATTCTGACAGGTCAGCGATACCCGGTAGTATTCGGTGCCGTCTTTTTTATATGCTGTATAAACCCCTGTTGCCATAACGTCCTCTCCTTTTGTAGATATTTTAATGTATCCGGTTCTGCGATAAGAGTGGATTCGCGCTGCCTGCGTAAAAGCTCCCCCTCACGTATCTGTAAAAGATTGTAACATAAAATACATAAATACAAAATACCTTAAAAGCTATTGTGTTTCCAAAAATCCTGTTGTATAATGTCAACTGAATACTGTTTTAAGCAGAATTTGAATGAAAATATAAAGGTGGAAGAAAAGAATGAGTTTGTTTTACAGAAGTACCAGAGACGACAGCGTAAAGGTTACTGCATCACAGGCAATTTTAAAGGGTCTTGCGGCAGACGGTGGTTTATACGTACCGGAGCAGATTCCGGCATTGGATAAGAGCTTTGAAGAATTATCAAAGATGTCTTATCAGGAAGTGGCATATGAAGTGATGAAGCTGATGCTTGATGACTTTACAGAGGAAGAATTAAAGAACTGCATTAACAAAGCATATGATTCAAAGTTTGACACAAAGGTCATTGCACCGCTTGTAAAGGCTGATGGCGCATATTATTTAGAATTGTTCCACGGTTCAACAATTGCGTTTAAAGATATGGCATTATCCATTCTGCCACATTTACTGATTACTTCTGCAAAGAAAAACAACGTAAAGAATGAAATTGTAATTCTGACTGCAACTTCAGGAGATACAGGAAAGGCTGCTCTTGCAGGATTTGCTGACGTTAAAGGAACTAAGATCATCGTGTTCTATCCAAAGCATGGTGTCAGCCCGATTCAGGAAAAGCAGATGGTAACCCAGAAGGGTGACAATACCTATGTAATCGGTATCAATGGCAATTTTGATGATGCACAGACCGGTGTTAAGAAGATTTTCGGTGATAAAGAACTTGAAAAGGTCATGAATGAAGCCGGATACCAGTTCTCCTCTGCCAATTCTATCAATATCGGACGTCTGGTTCCGCAGATTGTTTACTATGTATATGCTTATGCACGCCTGCTCGCAGACGGTGAAGTAAAGGCAGGGGAAGCAATCAATGTGGTTGTGCCGACCGGTAACTTCGGTAATATTTTAGCAGCATTTTATGCAAAGAATATGGGACTTCCAATTCACAAACTGATTTGTGCTTCCAATGAAAATAAAGTACTGTATGATTTCTTTACAACCGGTACATATGACAGAAACAGAGAATTTGTCCTGACAACTTCTCCGTCAATGGATATTTTGATTTCAAGCAACTTAGAGCGTCTGATTTACCGTATTGCAGGTAACAGTGCTGAAAAGAATGCGTCACTTATGCAGTCCTTAAAGGAATCAGGAAAGTATGAAATTACAGATGATATGAAAGCACAGCTTTCGGACTTCTACGGTAATTACGCAACAGAAGCAGAAGATGCGGCAATGATTAAGAAGCTGTATGAAGATACAGGATATGTAATTGATACCCATACAGCTGTTGCGGCATCTGTATATGAGAAGTACCGGAAGGAAACCAGTGATACCACAAAGACAGTGATTGCATCAACAGCAAGCCCATATAAGTTTACAAGAAGCGTGATGGATGCGATTGACAATAAGTATGATGTAATGTCTGATTTTGAGCTGGTAGATGAGCTTTCTAAGCTTTCTAAGGTAAAAGTTCCACAGGCGATTGAAGACATCAGAACAGCGCCGGTACTGCACGATACTATATGTGATGTTGATAAGATGTGCGATAATGTAAAAAGAATTTTACATATTTAATTAGATACATTCATTTGAATTGGAGTCATCTGACAGGAAAAAATGTCAGATGACCCCAATCTTTTGTTGCAAAAAAGTGATTTATGATATATAATGTCAAAGTTGCAGATTTTATAAAAGGAAACAGAATTATGAGAAAATTAACGACGTTTCATTATGTTGACATTCACAGCCATATTTTATATGGTGTCGATGACGGTCCGGATAATATTGAAACCAGTATTGAGATGATGAAAATTGCATATGATGAGGGTATTCGCAAGATTGTGGCAACACCACATTATCATCCTGGTAAATGTACAATGGGATACGAACAGCTGCGCAGAAATTTTGAACTGTTTAAAGAACAGATGAAAGATGTATGCCCTGAGATTGAACTGGCACTTGGCAGGGAAATTTATTATACTTCGGATATTTTAGATGATCTCGAAGCACAGGCGCATCTGACGATGGAAGATTCCAAGTATATTTTAATAGAATATCATCCGACTGTGGAATATTCTTATCTGCGTACCAGTATCAGCAATGTGATGCAGATGGGTTATACGCCTGTTATTGCGCATATTGAACGCTATATGTGCGTATTGGAAGACTGGAAGCTGGCTTTGGAATTAAAGAACATGGGGGCTGTCATTCAGGTGAATGCGGGTTCTGTTATCGGGGATTCCGGAAGTAAGGTGAAAAAGTTTATCAAAAGACTGTTAAAAGAAGAAATCGTGGATGTTATCGGAACAGATGCACACAGTAATGGAAGAAGATCGCCTAGAATTCAGGAATGCGCAAAGTATATCTGCCGCAAATTTGATGAGGATTATGCGAAGGCACTGCTGCGTGATAATGCAGAACGGATTCTTAAAGGTGAATATTTGGAGGACTAGAAGAATATGGAAAATTCGATGAAGAATAATGACGAAATTGAAATCGATTTACGACAGATTTTTATCGTTATTATGAGTAAGATTGCAATTATTCTCTTAGTGGGAGTGATTTTCGGTCTGGCGGCATTTATTGGAAGTAAACTGCTTTTAAAGCCAGTGTATCAGTCACAGACGAGCCTGTATGTGTTAAATAAGCAGAGCCAGGGAACAACAACATTAAGTGATTTGCAGTCATCAACACAGCTGACACAGGATTATATGATTCTTGTAAAAAGCCGTACCGTAACAGAAAAGGTTATCAGTGACCTTGGGTTAAATACGACAAATGAAAAGCTTGCAAAGCAAATCAGCGTATCTACACCATCTGACAGCCGTGTGCTTGAGATTACGGTTTCTAACAACGACCAGTATGAAGCAAAAAGAATCGCAGATAAAGTAGCGGAAATTTCAGCAGATTCTATTTGTGATATTATGCAGATTGAAAAGGTCAATGTATTCGAGGAAGCAAATATTCCTGAAAAGCCGTCAAGCCCGAACTGCTTAAAAAATGCAATCATCGCATTTGTATTAGGCATGGTGCTTGCAATTGCCATTGTTGTTATACGATTTGTAATGAATGATACCATTAATACATCTGAAGATATTGAGAAATATCTTGGAATCAGTACCCTTGCATTGATTCCTTTATCAGAAGATTTAGATGACAGTGCGGAAGCTGCGGCAAAGAGAAAGAAGCGTAAGCACAGTTCTTCAAAGAAGGGAGATAAGTAATGCCTACAGTTAACATTGAAAGACTCAGAAAGTTAGATTACCGCTGCAACGAAGCTTATAAGACATTGAGAACCAATATCCAGCTGTGTGGTTCTGATATGAAAGTAATTATGTTTACAAGTTCTACACCGAATGAAGGAAAATCCAGTGTTTCTTTTAATCTGGCGGTATCGCTTGCAGAATCCGGCAAAAAGGTTATTTTCATTGATGCGGATTTAAGAAAATCCGTTCTTGTCGGCAGATATAAGATTAATAAGGCTATTAAGGGACTCACTCATTTCCTGTCCGGCATGAATAAATTTGAAGAAGTGATCTGTACAACGAATGTAGATAATCTGTATGTGGTATTTCCGGAATCGTTCCGCCAAACCCGTCGGAACTTTTGGCAAACAATTCATTTGATGCACTTGTAAAGGCACTCAGGGATACTTATGATTATGTGATTATTGATACACCGCCGCTCGGCAGTGTTACAGATGCAGCGATTGTTGCCCAGAAATGTGATGGTGCGGTACTGGTTGTTGCAGCGCATATGGTTAATTACAAGTTTGTCCAGAAGCAGTTAGAGCAGCTTAAAATGACAAAGTGCAAGATTCTCGGAAGCGTTCTGAATAAAGTAGACCTTGCCGGAGATAGTTACTATGGCAAATACTATGGCAATTATTATGGCAAGTATTACGGCAATTACAGTCATGGTGATAAGGAATAATGCATAGCTGATATAACATGGAAGTTTAACCATTTCACGGAGGAGGAAATAAATGGAAAAAAAGCAGGGTGTTATTATAGCATTACTGGCTGTGTGCGTGTTCTTTTCGGTTATCATCGCGGCGATGTATCTGACCTCAGACAGAACAGCTCCGGTGATTACGGTAGATGAATCAAAAGTCAAACCGTATTCGGCAGAGCAGGGTGAAGAAGTGCTTAAAAGTTATGCAAAGGCAGTCGATGCAAAAGACGGTGATGTAAGCAGCAGCATTGTCATTGAGAATATCTATGTGATGCCGGATATGACAAGGGCAAAAGTGATTTTTGCGGCAAGAGATCATAATAATAATGTATCAAAATACAGTTATATGATTGCATATGAGGCGAGCGAAGAAGAAATTGAAGCAAAAGAACAGCTGACCCAGGCAGAAACAACCACTGCAGCCGAGACGGAAAAGACAGAGACAGACAGTACAAGAATGCTTCAAAGACGACAGAAGCGGAAAAGACAACTGCAGAGAGCGAAGCAGAAACAACTGCAGGCGGACCAAAGCTTGTTTTATCGGCAACAGAAGCGACGGTTGAAGCGGGAAACAGCTTTAATGTGATGAAGTATATTTCATCTATTACGGATGATAAAGATACAGAGGATACATTATCCAGAAGAATTATAGTTAACGGTACATACAGTACTTCAAAATCAGGTACATATACATTGGATGTATATTGTACGGATTCAGATCTGAATGAATCAAACCACGTGGCATTTACACTGAACGTTAAATAAGAAAGAAATCAGATAATCCCCGGAGAGCATGCTGCTTTTCCGGGGATTTCTGCTGTTCATCTGCAATTTATGTATTTTATAAATAATTTATAGAAAAAATTTGAGATTGTTGTTGACAATACGGGGGTGTAGTGATATTTTAAGTATATCGATATTAGCACTCCACCAAATGAGTGCTAACAAGATAAGAAGGGAGCAGATGCCATGGAGCTGGATGATAGAAAATTAAAGATTTTAAAAGCTGTCATACAGAACTATCTTGAAACGGGTGAACCGGTTGGCTCAAGAACCATTTCAAAATATACCGATTTAAAATTAAGTTCGGCAACAATACGAAATGAGATGGCAGACCTCGAAGAATTAGGATACATTGTACAGCCGCATACCTCGGCAGGGCGGATTCCTACCGATAAAGGCTACCGCTTATATGTGGACGATTTAATGGCACAGAAAAAGCAGGAGTTAGAAGACCGGGAAAGCAAAGTGTCCGACAGAGAAAAAGAGGTTGATTCCATGCGGGATATTTTAAATGAAAAGGTAGACCGTGTAGAGGAACTGCTTCAGAATGTAGCAAAAGTTCTGGCAAAGGATACGAACTATGCAACAATGATTACAGCACCGCAGGTAAAAGGCAATAAGCTGAAATTCGTACAGCTTTCCCAATTGGAGAGTGATAAGATTTTAGCAGTTATTGTAATGGAAGGCAATATTATCCGTAATAAAGTGATTGATGTCAGTGAGGCACTTTCACAGGAAAATATTTTAAAGCTGAACATTCTGTTAAATACTACACTGACGGGGCTGACGTTGGAACAGATGAATTTAAGCATCGTATCCAAGATGGAGAATCAGGCAGGAGAGCATATGCAGCTTGTTAAAGAAGTGCTGGATGCCATTGTTGAAGCAATCAGCAATGAAGACCAGTTAGAGATTTATACAAGCGGTGCAACGAATATTTTTAAGTATCCGGAATTAAGTGATTCTGTCAAAGCGAGTGAGCTTATATATACTTTGGAAGAAAAGCAGAGCCTTTCAGGATTGATTGCAGACCAGCAGTCGGGGAAAGACAAAGAAGCGGACGACCATGGTATTCAGGTATATATAGGAAATGAAACACCGGTTGCTTCCATGAAGGACTGCAGTGTTGTTACGGCAACCTATGAATTGCAGGACGGTTTGAAAGGGACAATCGGAATTATCGGACCAAAGCGGATGGATTATGAAAAGGTTGTAGAATCGTTAAAGACAATCCAGACGCAGATGGACGAGGTTTTTAAGAAAACATAGGAAAGGTTGGTAAGAAAGTGTCTAAAAAAGAAGAAAAGAAAAATAGCAAAGAGTCTGTCGATGATGTAAAGATGACAGAAAAAGACGCTGATGCCGCTAAAACTGCTGGAGCAGAAGACGATGGCACGCAGGCACAGAAAGAAAACACTGATGCCGAAAATCCGAAGGAAGCGAGTCAATCATCCGAATCGCAGTCTGCCGATGGAATAGATACAAAGAAAAAGGATGCGAAGGACGCATTGATTGAAGAACTTCAGGATAAAGTAAAACGCCAGATGGCGGAATTTGATAATTTCAGAAAGAGAACTGAGAAGGAAAAGTCTCCATGTTTGAAATGGGTGCTTCCGATATGATTAAGAAGCTTCTTCCAATCGTTGATAACTTTGAAAGAGGTTTCAATTCAATTTCAGAAGAAGAAAGAGAAACACCATTTGCGAAGGGCATGGATATGGTCTATAAGCAGACCATGAAGATGTTAGAAGATTCTGATGTCAAGCCGATTGAAGCACTCGGCATGGAATTTAATCCTGAACTGCACAATGCAGTGATGCATGTGGAAGATGATTCAGTCGGTGAAGGGATTATCGTCGAAGAATTCGAAAAGGGTTACACATACAGAGAAACCGTAATCCGCCATTCAATGGTAAAGGTTGCAAATTAATCAGTAAATGATGGGCAGAAGCCCTTAAGAAAGGAAGATAACTATGGGAAAGATTATTGGTATTGACTTAGGTACTACAAACTCATGCGTAGCAGTTATGGAAGGCGGTAAGCCGGTTGTTATCGCAAACACAGAAGGTCTTAGAACAACACCTTCAATTGTTGCATTTACAAAGAACGGAGAAAGACTTGTTGGTGATCCTGCAAAGCGTCAGGCTGTAACAAATGCAGACAAGACAATTTCTTCTATTAAAAGACATATGGGTACTGATTACAAGGTGGAAATCGAAGGTAAGAAGTACTCACCACAGGAAATTTCAGCCATGATTTTACAGAAATTAAAAGCTGATGCTGAAAACTATTTAGGTGAAAAGGTAACGGAAGCCGTTATCACGGTCCCTGCTTATTTCAACGATGCACAGCGTCAGGCAACAAAGGATGCCGGTAAGATTGCAGGCCTTGATGTAAAGAGAATTATCAATGAGCCAACAGCTGCAGCTTTAGCTTACGGTCTTGATAACGAAAATGAACAGAAGATTATGGTATATGACCTCGGTGGTGGTACATTCGATGTATCTATTATCGAAATCGGTGACGGCGTTATCGAAGTTCTTGCAACAGCAGGTAACAACAGACTCGGTGGTGATGACTTTGATAATGTAATCACACAGTATATGTTAGAGGACTTCAAGGCAAAGGAAGGCGTAGACCTTTCTAAGGATACAATGGCACTTCAGAGATTAAAAGTTGCAGCAGAACAGGCAAAGAAGGAATTATCAAGCGCTACAACAACCAATATCACCCTGCCATATATTACTGCAACAGCAGAAGGTCCAAAGCATTTTGATATGACTCTTACAAGAGCTAAATTTGATGAATTAACACATGAACTGGTTGAAAAGACAGCAGAACCTGTACGTAACGCATTAAATGATGCAGGTCTTACCGCTTCAGACCTTTCAAAGGTACTCTTAGTCGGTGGTTCTACAAGAATTCCTGCTGTACAGGATAAGGTAAAACAGCTCACAGGTCATGAACCAAGCAAGACTTTAAATCCTGATGAATGTGTTGCAATCGGTGCATCTATCCAGGGTGGTAAGTTAGCAGGAGATGCCGGTGCTGGTGAAATCCTTCTTCTGGATGTTACACCTCTGTCACTTTCTATCGAAACAATGGGCGGTATTGCTACAAGACTGATTGAGAGAAATACAACAATTCCTACAAAGAAGAGTCAGATTTTCTCAACAGCAGCAGATAACCAGACAGCAGTAGATATCAACGTTGTACAGGGTGAGCGTCAGTTTGCAAAAGACAACAAATCCCTTGGCCAGTTCCGTCTGGACGGAATCCCGCCAGCACGTCGTGGTG
>ERZ859817.1011-NODE-1011-length-12597-cov-11.185537_pt1 | contig 12597 bp, 10 predicted proteins | sample MGYA00509986_ERZ859817 | MGnify/ENA primary metagenome ERZ859817 (study PRJEB30046, sample SAMN00715155) | human gut metagenome | study: EMG produced TPA metagenomics assembly of the A metagenome-wide association study of gut microbiota in type 2...
TTACCGCCGCCAAGCTCAAAGACGCCTATCTCGGTATCGGCGTCAAGCAGGAAACCTTGCTGAAACTGTTCGAGCAGCACAACGCCGAGTTCGCCAAGAAAGTCGGGCACAGCAGGGCGCAGGGGACATTCCGACGCTATCAGACGGTTTGCAGCCATATTCGGGAGTTTCTGCCCCATACCTACAAGCGTGAGGATATTCCGTTAAAGGAACTCAACCTCACATTCATCAACGACTTCGAGTATTTCTTGCGCACGGAGAAGAAATGCCGCACCAATACCGTGTGGGGCTACATGATTGTGCTGAAACACATCGTTTCCATAGCGAGGAACGACGGGCGTCTGCCGTTCAATCCCTTTGCAGGGTACATCAACTCTCCCGAAAGCGTCGATAGGGGCTACTTTACCCAAAAGGAGATACAGACGCTCATGGACGCACCGATGAAGAACACCTACCATGAACTCATACGGGACTTGTTCATCTTTTCTGTTTTCACGGGTTTGGTGTACTCGGACGTGAAGAACCTCACCGCCTGCAAACATTCTTCGACGGCAACCTGTGGATAATCACCCGACGGAAGAAAACGAATACCGAATCGAACATCCGTCTTTTGGACGTTCCCAAGCGTATCATCGAGAAATACAAGGGGCTGGCTCGGGACGGTCATGTTTTTCCCGTTCCGAGCAACGGCAGTTGCAACAAGATACTCAAAGAGATAGGCAAACAATGCGGCTTCAAGGTGCGGCTGACCTATCATGTAGCCCGACACACGAACGCCACGACCGTACTTCTGTCGCACGGCGTACCCATCGAAACCGTGAGCCGCCTATTGGGGCACACGAACATCAAAACCACCCCAATTTACGCTAAAATCACCGTCCAGAAGATAAGCCAAGACATGGAAACCTTATCGTACAAGCTGGAGGAGATGGAGAAGAACATCTGCCGAGCCATTTAGTCACCTTAAAACAGCATACCGATGAAAGAAGAAAGGAACATCATCACGATAGATGAATACGGCAATATCTCCCTGCCGACCGACATAGGCGCAACCGCCATGACCGAGTGGGAAATCTGCGAACTGTTCGGGATTGTCGCCCCGACGGTTCGGGCAAGTATAAAGGCACTCTGCAAGAGCGGAGTTTTGAGATAGGAGCAGCATAGAGGTTTACGACCTCGAAACGATAGCCGTCCTCGCTTTCCGTATCGAATCGTTCGGGGCGACGAAAGTCCGCAAAGTGTTGTTGGAGAGAATAACGCACCGGCGAAAAGAGAAAACGACGGTTATCGTATCTGTCGTTGCCGACACCGAGCCGAACCGCCGATGGATGGCGTAACGGTCTGTCGGTCGGGGTATCAGTCCGTCATACATTCATACGGTCATACCGTCGCACGGACGGAAAGGGGCTGTTTCCCGACCGAAAGGGGGAAATAATAAGGTGGGGTTATACGGGTAAGCAGGCGGCAGGGAGAGCTACCGCCGAAAGACCGCCGACACGCCGCAGGGTATTTACGGAGAAAATACCGTAGCTTATTAGGGAATTTTCCGAGCCGCAATACTCCGTATCGCTGAAAATTCCCCAATAAGGCAAGGGGATAAAACTGTAATTCCTTCATTACATTAAAGTACAATAAAAAGTGCTGTTCATAAACGGCTAATGTGCGGTATTTTTGCTAATTTTACATCGAATATGAAGAATGAAAAGCAAAAGAGATATAAACACTATATGAAAACAAAGTGATTAATCTTACAGAATTAAATAATTGAAAATAACATCTTTACATAAGATGATTGAAGAGAAGAACTATTACGGAAACCTTTGTACAGAGATGTACGAAATCTTGCATGCAGAAGCACCGCAAGACGAATTGAATTTTTATCTTTCTTATGCTGAAAAAGGAAAAAAGATTTTAGAACCTTTATGCGGCAGTGGACGTTTTCTTGTTCCATTCGTGGAAAGAGGGCTTGATATAAGTGGCATAGACTTATCCAATGAAATGTTACAAAAGTTAAAACAGAAATTGCCTGAGGCAAAAGTCGTTCAAGCTGATATTATAAAATATTCTCCAAGAGAGAAGTTTGATTATATATTTATCAGCTCGGGCTCTGTGTCATTATTTACCGATACTGATTTGTGTAAACAAATCTTGTGCAGAATAAAAGAATGGTTGTCTCCAATGGGTAGGTTTGTATTTGCTGTTGATACAATCGCCAATAGATGTACAGATGACAATGATTATGCGATTGCGGTTTCTGTAAAGACAAAGGAGAATTTTGAACTGGTGTTAAAGTCGAAGAACCATTACGATGAACAAAGTCAGACCCAGCTCTCTCCCGGAATTTATGAAATGTATAGTGATACGAAATTGATTCAAAGCGAATTTATGGATTTCCAGACGCACCTTTATAAGTATGGTGAAATGGAAGAATATTTGAAAGAAGTCGGGTTTACTCAAGTCAAAACTTATTCTTCTTTTGACAAGGAAATAGCCATTAACGATCGATGTGAAATGTTTTTATTTGAATGCAGCTTATAATATGAATACCCCCACAATAAAAACTGACAGATTGATTCTAAGGAAATTTCTGGAAAACGATATAGAGGCTCTTTTCCTTATTTTGAAAGACAAAGAAGTCAATAAGTTCCTTCCTTGGTATTCTCTAAAAGATATCGAAGAAACCAAAAAATTCTATGCGGAAAGGTATGCAGCCAAATATGAACAACCTCAAGCATACGCTTATGCCATTTGTCTGAAAGACGACAATTTTCCAATAGGATATGTTAAAGTTGATATGGAAGAGCACCATGATTTTGGTTATGGGCTCCGTAAAGAATTTTGGCACAGAGGTATCGCTTCGGAGGCTGGCAAGGCTGTTGTCGAACAAGTAAAGAAAGATGGATTACCGTACATTACTGCCACACATGACAGGAACAATCCAAGAAGCGGTAATGTAATGCAGGCTTGCGGTATGAAATACTGCTACACGTATGAGGAATTGTGGCAACCTAAGAATTTTTTGGTCGCATTCAGAATGTATCAACTGAACTTTACAAAAGGGCAGGATTGGATATACCAAAAATATTGGGAGGAACATCCTAACCATTTTATTGAAGAGTTGTAACCCTATTGGATAGTGGGTTATTTTTGCTATATTAGTTATGATTATTTTGATTGCTGGTGACACGCATACGGGAAAAACCTTGCTTGCACAAAGACTGTTGGAGAAATACAAATATCCCTATCTGTCAATAGACCATCTGAAAATGGGACTTATTAGGAGCGGGCAGTGTGGTCTTTCCGCTGATAGTAGCGATGCAGAACTGACGGAATATCTGTGGCCGATTGTTCGGGAAATGATAAAGACCTGTATTGAAAATTCTCAGAACCAGATTGTGGAGGGCTGCTATATTCCGTTTGGTTGGGAAAAAGATTTCTCCCTTGAAGATTTGCGACAAATCAAGTATATCTGTTTAATATTCAGTAAAAAATATATAGAAACTCATTTGGATGATATTCTTCGATTTGAAAAAGTAATAGAGAAACGATTGTCTTCTGATGTAATCTTAGACGAGATAATAAAAACAAACGAGTATAACTTGGAACAATGTGTGTTACGACACTATAACCATATTCTGATTGATGATACTTATCAAATTGACATTGAATGCATATAGTTTTTTGATTGGAACATTGTAGTTTTGAATATTTGTTCTAACTTTGCATTTAGAAGGGTTATTTGACAGCATAGCAACGCAAAACGCTGAAATTCGCACAGTTGCCAAATCGTTACCTCTATTTCTCAAATAATTCGCTAAAAGTTTATTCTTCAATCGGTTAAGTCAAACCGATAAAAATCTAAAATAATATTTTAATAGAATAAGAGGCTGTTTTTAATTAATTTTCTCTATATTCGCACTAAAATTAGAGAAAATTAAAAGCAAAGGTGGCAGCTGGAACTTCTCATACAACTATAAGTATTAAGCTCAATGAGCAAGGGTTTCATGATATTTTCAATAAATATTATGTAACTCTATGCTTATTTGCCAATCAATATACAGAAAATCAAGAAACTTCAGCAGATATTGTACAAGATTCATTTGCCAAACTATGGCAAATAAGAGAAGATTTTTTTTATCTGCATCAGGTAAAAGCATTTTTATATACAGCTGTACGCAATAAAGCACTCAACGAACTGGAGCATTCAAAAGTAGTATATGAATACGCTCAAAATGTCATCGAAAAGAAAAAGGATTCCTTTTTTCACGATGCAATCGTTGAAGAGGAAACTTATCGTATCGTTTCTGAAGCCATAAATAAATTACCTGACCAAATGAAAGCCATTATGCAACTATCTCTGGAAGGGAAAAAAAACGCAGAAATAGCAGACAGACTAAACATATCTACAGAAACAGTCCATACATTAAAGAAAATAGCCTACAAGAAACTCAGAGAGAACTTGAAAGACTACTATTACTTCCTCTTGTTCTTTATATAAAAAGACATTAATTTGTTTTTTTTCAAAAAAAGTCGTTTTATTATTCACCCGAATTTCAAACAGACCTGTTTTATTATAAAAGAGATAAAAAACAGGTCAAAATATGATAAAACAAGATTTCTATATAGCCAACCTCATAGCAAGGTATCTGTCGGAAGAAATAACCCCGGAAGAAACAATAAAACTAACTGCTTGGAGAGAAGAATCTACAGCGCACGAGATTTTATTCAAGAAAATTTGTAATGAAGAAAACCAAAAGCAACATTTCCGGAAAAATACGGCATTCAATCCTTCATCCGGATGGAAAGAAGTGGAAAAGCGAATCAAAAGAAATAATAACAGAAGCAGATATATCAAAATAGTAAGTTATGCCGCAATCATTCTGTTACCTGTCCTTTTTGTAAGTATTTCCATGAAATTCACCTCGCCCGTTTCTCTTTCGGACAAACAGTTCATCGCACAATCCATTCTACCTGGGGAATCCAAAGCTATTCTGACATTGGAGGACGGCCAGACAATCCATATAAATAAAGAAACAGAGAGTCTGCTTGAGAAAATAGACGGAGCCCGAGTCCACATGGACTCTACAATGCTGAATTACCAAGTAACATCAAAAACAGCTAAAAAAAACAAGCCTGTATATAATAAAGTGGAAACTCCACGAGGTGGAGAATATGCTCTATTGTTAAGTGATGGAACAAAAGTGCATCTGAACGCAATGACCAGTCTCCGCTTTCCTGTGACATTTGATAACGGTCCACGCAAAGTAGAACTGGAAGGCGAGGCCTATTTTGAAGTCTGCAAAACAGGGCAACCATTTATAGTATGCACTCAAGGCATGCAAGTAGAAGTGTTGGGAACCACATTCAACATCTCTGCTTATCCACAGGAAGAGTATCAGACAACTTTGGTAAACGGTTCTGTCAAAGTAAATACAGAAACTGGAGAAAGCTGTATTTTAAAGCCTTCCCAGCAAGCTACCATCAGCCTCGGAAACAGCAGCATACAGATACGCATGGTAGATGCCGGATTTTATACTTCATGGATAAAAGGAAAAATTCATTTCAAAGACCAGCGATTGGAAGATATCATGAAAATACTATCACGCTGGTATGATATGGAAGTAATTTTTGCCAATGAGAAAATAAAAGACCTACGCTTCGGATGCAATGTAGATCGGTATTCGGAAATCACTCCATTTGTACGTTTGTTGGAAGAGACTCAAAAAGTACACGTAAAAGTCAATAACAAAACAATCACATTCTATAACTAATAAAAATGATGTATTATGGACAAAAAACACAACTACACCAATCACGGTAAAAGTAGTAAACGTTTGTGGATTACGTTCCTATTTTTCTGTATCATTACCACAGGTTTTATGCAGGCAGCCAACAAAGTGTTTGCACAAGCCACTGTCACAGCCTCATTCAAGAATGCCACGTTGAGTGAAATTCTTTGGGAAATCCAAAGACAAACCGACTTTACTTTTGTATACAGCACCAATGATGTAAAACAAATAAAAGTCCAAAACCTAAATGTAAATAACGAAAAAATAGCCAATGTGCTTGATAAATGTCTTATGAATAGCGGTTTGACCTATTCAGTTCACAACGGCGTTATTGCTATCAAGCAAATTGAAGAAAAAGAGTCTGCTGTTCCTCAACAGAAAACAACATTAACCGGTACAGTATTGGATGAGACGGGAGAACCTATTATTGGAGCGAATATCTTAGTCAAAGGTACTACGAATGGAACTACTACAGATTTGGACGGGCACTTCTCATTAGATGTAGACCGTATACCTGCCACTTTGATTATCTCCTATATAGGTTATGGCAAGCAGGAAATTAAAGCCACTGCCGGAAAGATACTGAAAGTAGTCATGGCTCCTGATAATAATGTTATGGAAGAAGTGGTTGTTACCGGTTATGGTACTTTCAAGAAATCGGCATACGCAGGTTCTGCTTCTACTGTGAAGACAGGAGAATTAAAAGATTTACCCGTAGTTTCATTCTCCAGTTTGCTAGAAGGTAATGCTCCCGGAGTACAAGTCACTTCCAGTTCAGGTCAGCCTGGTGCCTCCACTTCTATCCGTATTCGTGGTATGGGTTCTTTCAATGCAAGCAATTCTCCACTATACGTAATCGATGGTGTTCCCGTCCAATCCGGTTCTGTTGCTGCTACCAGCTCCGACTCCGGATTTGACATAATGTCTACATTAAACAACTCGGATATTGAAAATATTACAGTAATAAAAGATGCTGCAGCAGCCTCCCTTTATGGTTCACGTGCTGCAAATGGAGTTATTTTAATCTCCACCAAGAAAGGAAAAAGCGGAAAAGCACAAATTTCATTAAAAGCAGACTGGGGTAGCAATGATTTCGCAATGGATTATCGCCCAGTTATGGGGGGAGAAGAACGACGTGAATATATTTACAATGGATTGATATTATATCAACAACGTAAACTAGCTGATAAAAATCCTAATATATCAGAGGAAGAGCTAATGTCACAAAGTAAAACTTATGCAGATGGGCAAATCGATAAATATGCTCCAATTCCATGGTGTGGTTTCACAGACTGGAATAAAGAGCTTTTCCAAAAGGGACATCATTCTACCTATGAAGCATCACTAGCCGGTGGCAGCGATAAATTTAAATATTACTCTTCTTTATCATATATGAAGCAGAACGGTATTGTACAAGGTTCCGGTTTGGAACGTGTAACAGGGCGTTTGAACGCAGATTTCAGTGCAACAGACAAATTGACTGTAGGTGCCAAGATACTTTTCTCAAATGTAAATCAGAGTGTTTATGACGAAGGATTCACTTATACATCTCCTTTCTATTCCTCACGTAATTGGGCTACTCCTTCAGATCCGGTCTACAATGAAGATGGCAGTTGGAATCGTAAATTTATTCGTAAAGCCAATGACCGCAACCCCAAATTATCAGCTGAATACGATTATAAACATGAAAAAATGCTACGCGCATTCAATACGCTTTATGCCGAATACGAAATCATAAAAAATCTGAAATTCAAAACAACATTCAGTTATGATTACACTACTGTAAAAGGTGAGAAATGGTATGACCCACGTACTTCCAACGGTGAAGATGAAAATGGAGAAGTAGTAAAACGCATAAGAGAATATAAAAAAATGGTATGGAGTAACACCTTAAGCTATTTAACTACTTTCAACAACATTCATCATTTGGACTTTCTTGCCGGATATGAAATTGATGATACCTACAATGACTATTTATCAGGGGAAGCTTACAATTTTACAACTCCCGACAAACATGCCATTAGTAATGGAATGAAAACAGTATCTGTAGGGGGAAGTGATTCAAGGTACAGACTGGTATCCTATTTAAGCCGTTTGAATTACGATTACAAAAATAAATATTATCTAGGAGCTAGTTTTCGTGTTGATGGCAGTTCACGTTTGCACCGTGACAATCGTTGGGGAACATTTTGGTCTGTATCCGGAGCATGGCGTACTATTGAAGAAGAATTTATGCAACCTGTAAAAGATTGGTTGACAGACTTGCGTATAAGAGCATCATACGGTGTAAACGGTACTCTTCCTTCTGATTATTTCGGCTATATGGGATTAAGCTCCATTAGTGGTGGTTACTTGGAGCAACCCGGTATTCAAATGTCCCAAATTGCAAATCCTAATCTGAAATGGGAAACCAATTATAATATGAATATTGGCTTGGATTTTGGTTTTTGGGATCGTCTGAACTTCACGATTGAATATTATACCCGTACAACTAAAAACTTATTAATGGACTGTCCTGTATCCATGACAACAGGATTTAGTAGTTATTTAATGAATATAGGTGAAGTGAAAAATAAAGGTATTGAATTAACTATTAATTCCACTAATATTAAAATAAAAGACTTTAGCTGGAATACAACTTTCAATTTAGGTCATAACTCCAATAAAGTTGTAAAATTAGATGGCGAACAGACACAAATTGTCAGTGGAACCCAAATACACAAAGTAGGAAGTTCTTATCGTACATTCTATGTACAAGAATTTGCGGGCATCAATCCTGAAACAGGAAATCCTCTATTCTATACCAATGAATTGGATGAGAACGGAAATTATATAAAAGAAATTACCGAGAACTCTAAAAATGCACAATTCATTCCTTATAAACATGCAGAACCAACTGTTAACGGAGGTATCTCTAATTCATTGCGTTATAAATGGCTTGATTTAAATTTCTTATTCTCCTATCAATTCGGAGGATATTCTTATGATACTTGGGCACAAAAGACAGAACATGGCGGTTACGATTCCTATGCAAACATTCCGACTTATTATCGTGATAGCTGGAAAAAGCCAGGTGATCAAACCAATATAGAAGTATATATGCTGGGTAAATCATCTTCTGTATCAATGCATAAAATAACAAGTAGCCGCCGTATCCACAGTACTGATTATTTCCGCTTAAAAAATATCACATTCGGCATTACGTTACCTAAAGAATGGACAAATAAAATCAATATAGGAAATGTTCGTTTTTATGCATCAGCAAGCAATTTATGGACATGGGCGGCCTATGACAATTATGATCCTGAAGCTGTTAGTGCCGGTAGTGCAACTCAAACCACACCGCCTTTAAAAACCGTTACTTTTGGTCTCAACATCAATTTTTAACCACTAAAAAACAACAATATGAGAACATTACATAATTTTTTATCAATAGTCTTATCCATCGGATTGTTTACTTCATGTGGAAACGATTGGTTGGATTTAGAACCGTCCACACAAATTCCAACAGAAACGAGTATCAAATCTCTCTCCGACATTGATTATTCACTAAACGCCATTTATGCGACAATGCGTAATGCCTATGCGTATTCCGGGCGTTTAATCTACTACGGAGATGTAACAGGAGATGACATGCAAGCTGTACAATCAACTTGTAGAACAGCTCACTATTACCAAATGGATTGGTTACCTGCAAATGGACCAAGTACACACTGGTCATATCTTTATTCCATCATTCAAAACTGTAATGTAATTTTAGACGGCATTGACAATATCGAAATTCTTCCAAACGATGAAGATGAGCATATCTTCCGCAATGATTTGGAAGGACAAGCATTAGCAATACGTGGTCTGGCCCTTTTTGACCTTACGCGCTTCTTCGGATATACTTATTTAAAAGATAACGGAGCCTCTTTAGGAGTACCTATCATCACTTCAGCATCAGCCACTGCCGACAGTAAGCCTTCACGTAACACTGTAGCTGAATGTTATGATCAAATAATCAAAGACTTAAAGAATGCGGCTAGTTTAATGATACCCACATATTCATGGTCAGGTACTAGTTTGAATCAAAAAGATTTATCCTTAAATAAGAAAGGTAAAATCAGTAAATGGGGCACATTAACTTTGTTAAGTCGGGCATATCTGTATATGGGGAAGAACAGTGAAGCTTTACAAGCTGCAGAAGAAGCAATAAAAGGATCGGAAGCCAATAAATACCAATTATGGAATACCGAAGAATATCCCACTGTATGGGGTACGGAAGCCTCCGAAGCAAATCCGGGAGAAATTCTCTTCGAAATAGTCAATACTACTACCGAAAGCCCCGGCAATGAAAGTATGGGATATCTAACTTCTCCAAAAGGATATCAAGATATGTGCATTACAGTCAGTTTTTATCACCATCTGTTAGAAACGCCTAATGATGTACGCATTAAGTTATTAGTTAATCAAGACAAAAAAGTAATGTATTTGAATAAGTATCAACCACAACCTGGAGAAAATATTATGGATGCCAATATTCCTATAGTACGTCTTTCCGAAACTTACTTAAATGCAGCCGAAGCAGCCGTGAAAAACGGAGATGCAACAAAAGCTGCAAAATACCTGAAAGCCATCGCACTCCGAGGAAATCCGGACTATACGATGCCCGCAAAGGTTACCCTTGATGATGTTCTAGAAGAACGCAGGAAAGAACTCATTGGTGAAGGGCACCGCATGTTTGACTTATTACGTAATAACTTACGAGTAACTCGTATTAACGAAACAGACGATATGATGAAAGAGGTAGTGCATTTCGCTGACGAAAAAACATCTATGGATTTCGACAGAAACTATTATCGTACAATATTACCTATTCCTCAAAAAGAAATTAATGCTAATTCTAATATTGTACAAACACCAGAATATCTGAAATAATAGTCAACATAAATTGATAAAATCCAAATCAATAAATCCTTCTCTTTAAGTTAGGGAGTATTATCACTCCCTAACTTAAAGAGAAATTAACTATATAAAATACATAAAGATATGAGAAAATCCTTATTATTATTCATCTTTGCTTCATGTTTATTTAATAGTTGTGATGACACCTTTACCAATGACATAATAACCACCCACCCCAATAATCCACCAAGTAATCGTTCTGCTTTTGATAATTACTTTGATTGGGACCGTATAAATGACATTGAAACTATAAACCCATTTACACATACCATAACTACCATGGGAATTCCATGGAAAAAAGGTAGCAGCAATAATCTAGGAATTCCTTCAACATGGTTAGACGAGAATGCTTCTGATCCAATATATGCAAATCGATATTATTCTAGAGAAAATGGCTGGGAACTCATTTATAGCAATATAACCGAAAGTACTCCTACAAAATATTTTGCTTTATACCACAAATATACAGGATTACTCCGTTTTTTCTTTTATGAAATAGCTTCATCAGCAGGCTTAGGTAGTTCAGAGGCCTTTTGGGGAATCCGTACAGACAAAACTACCAGTCTATTCAACTTTATGGAAGAAATTTCTATACCCATAAATCGTTCAGAAAAATCTTCATATATAGCAAGTACAGAAGGTACATTTTTAGGAAACGAGTTTGTTAGCTCTGGATATAAAGCAAACAATTGGTATGGATTAGAAATAGAGTGTGCTTATGATCCTAGTCTTAATACACAAAGCTTAGCTAATTTCGAAATTAGAGGTTGGGCTGTTAATAAAATAAAAACTACAGGTATGGCTCAAACAAGTGGAGATATCACAGGTACTATCGTAATGAACACCACTAATATTTCTAACTTCAATTTCAATCTTGCCAATACATTCAATAATTCAAAAACTTCTATTGCAGTTAATCAAGAAGGGTTTATTAATACAGTCAGTAAAGAAATTGAAAACGGAATAACTAAGAAAGATTCTTTTTGGAAAAGTATTGGAAACAGTATTAAAGGTGCAACTGTTAGTGGCATTAAAAACGGGTTAAAAGCATTAGTTACGTCAGGAGGCTCTGCAGCTGTAAGTGCTTTAAAAGGTCTAGCAGGTTCCATTATTGGCATCAACAAAAGTAAGCCTTCAATTGGACAAATTGATCTAAAAATCAATACAAATACACAAATGCAATTTGAAAGTGAACAAACAACAACTGGTTGGGGAAGTATTTCGTCATTTCCAGTAGCAGGAACCACAAACAACAATAATGATGTACCCATTTATAACTTTCCCCTTGGTGTGTGGAATCTAAAAAAATCTCCTCAAATAATCAGAAATGTCGAAGGAGAAATCGGAATGTATTATGATGCCGGATATTTTACTTATGAATATGAAGTAGGAGATTACGAAATTCTTGTTAATCCTGTTGTTTCTCAAGAATATAGGGTGTATTCCAAAGCTAATTTACTTTTCAAATCAAACAGTTATGCATCTGCCCCTCCTTTTGGCTATATAAATGAAATGAAGTATTATGGGGGAGGTTCCAGCTTTAGCACTGATATTCTAGAAGGGGATTCCAGTGATAAACATTTTCATGCACATTACCCAATAAAAAAGGATGATTTACTTATCCATCTTTATGTAGAACTAATAAATAAAAATAATCCAGATATAAAATTCAGCTTCTCAAAATATTTTGCAACTGGAGATATTATAGAAGGAACAAGCAATATAGAAGAAATAGATGATAGAGAAGGCCCCATTACTGAACATTATTAATAGATGTCCTATAAATTTATAATTTTAATATTAAATCAAATCGATGACAAGCAAGACTAATTTTATCAACTACTTTCTTCTTGCATTTACC